>OGPZ01000668.1_pt1 | contig 28793 bp, 26 predicted proteins | sample 1553111 | NCBI WGS metagenome assembly OGPZ01 (sample SAMEA2579968, study PRJEB22360) | human gut metagenome
CTTTCTCTTTCATTTGCATCAAAACTTTCAGCAATACATTCGACACTACAAAAACAACCAGATATCCGCATAATTCAATAGAAAAGAATTAAATACCCCAGGCACGAGACAGCCAGATGTAACTAATAAGTTATGATCGATCACAGTGGTAACATTACATCAAAAACCGTTCCTCCAGACGGATTTGATCTGACTGTAATACTGCCATCATGCACTCTCACGATTTCACGGACAAGTGCAAGTCCAAGTCCTACACCGCCAAGTTCCCGGCTTCTGGATTTATCCACACGAAAGAATGGTTCAAACACGCGTTCCCTGAGTTCCTCAGGGATTCCGTTTCCCGTATCCTCCACGGACAGATAAACATGTTTTTCCTTCCGGTATGCAGTTACTGTAACCTGTCCGCCTGAATGATTATATTTTATGGCATTCTCAACAAGATTGTATACCAGCCTGTAAATAAGAATGTCACTTCCAACCATCGTTATATTTTTACATTTTCCAGTAAGTTTTATGTTTTTTTCCTGTGCAAGAGGATCCAGATCTGCTAACACTTCATCAACAAGCGCGTCAACCATAATTTCATCATCCCGTCCCACAGTCTGGAGTTCACTCATATCAAGGAGCGTTTTTACCATTTTACTGAGTCTTCCATTCTGCTCGGTAACCATCTTTATTGTCTGCAATGTGTCAGCATCATTATCCGGATGCCGTGTAGAATTATAAAGATCAAGCTGTACCTGCATCAAAGATAATGGCGTCCGCAGTTCATGTGCTGCATTTGCGGTAAATTGCCTCTGTATCTCAAATGCGTCCGAGAGACGTTCAAGCATCTTATTATACGAAACGCTAAGCTGGTTCAATTCTTTAACTTTATTTTCTTCTATTCGTGAAGCTGCCAGATTTTGCGCCTGTACTTCTTCAATTTTATCAGAAAATTCACGGATTGGTCTGAGTGCATGCCCACTTATAAAATATGTAACTACCCCGCCAATAAGAGCCAATATGGCTGATATCAGCAGACTGTTTTTTTTGTAATCTTCCTTATTATTATATGCCTGGATAGAAAAATCATTGGCAAACTCATCCCACTTATCATCTGGAATGCTGATATATATTTCATCCGTATCCTCCCCGTTATCCTCTCCCTGGGCATCCACAGTCTCCTGCAGGGAATCGATATAATACACTCCATTTTTATAGACAAACATCGTCAGACATCCACATATAACTGCAATATATACTGTAATGATACAGGTAAGCCTCCACTGCAGTGATATTCTTTTCATCGTTCAGACTCCTCCCGTATTTTATATCCCTCTCCCACCTTGTTTAAAATCGGATCATATCCAAGTTCAGCCTTAAGCTTTTTCCTAAGCGAAGACATGTGTACTCTGATGGCACCACTAAAGCTATCCACGGATGCATCCCAGACATGTTCCATCAATTCCTCCTGACTTACCGGTCTTCCAGGATTCAGAAGTAAATATTCCAAAATGCCATTTTCTTTTCTTGTCAGGGAAATCATTTTCCCTTTTGCATATGCCTCACGTCTTACCGTATCGAACTTTATCCCACCACTTTCCAGACACACATCTTTCTGCACAAATTTTCTTCTTGTCAGACTTCTGATACGCGCCTCAAGTTCCTGCAGATGAAATGGTTTTTCCATATAGTCATTTGCCCCTGCATCCAGTCCTTCAACCTTATCCGCAATCTGCCCTCTTGCAGATAATATAAGAACCTTTGTCTCCTCATTTCTCTGTCTGAGTTCCTTTAAAATCTCCATTCCATCCATACCGGGCAGATTCAGATCCAGAACAATCAGATCATAATTTTCCGTCAGGACACTTTCAAAAGCCTCTTCCCCATCATAACAGGTATCCACCTCGTACCCTGCATCATACAGCCGTTTTGCAACCATGTCACACATTTGTTTCTCATCTTCAACTATCAATAATCTCAAAATTCATTCACCCGCTTCTTAACACAAATTTTACAACAGCTATTGTATAATACTAACATCAGCTGGTCAATAAATACAACAAATGAAAGGAGTAAAATATCTTGAAGTGCAAAAAAATCTATCAGTCGATCCTGCTCATCTCAGGTATCACCATGATAAGTTACGGTGCGGTCAGAGGAGAAGCAGCTGTCGTGCTCGGTAAAGCAATAAAATTATGTCTGGAGTGTGTCGGAATTGGATAAAAAAAAGAATTTTCTATCAAAAAAAATAGCTGTACTACGCGGATGGATACAGGCAGCTGCCACACTGCTCACGAATATCCATATTCCTAATTTATGGAAAGGTAAAATATATCAGGGCAGCGTAAAAAACGTATGTGTACCAGGATTAAATTGTTACTCCTGTCCTGCGGCAACCGGAGCATGCCCAATTGGGGCTTTTCAGGCAGTTGTCGGTTCATCAGGATTTAAATTTTCATACTACATAACCGGATTTTTTATTTTACTCGGTGTAACACTCGGAAGATTTATATGTGGTTTTCTGTGTCCGTTTGGATGGTTTCAGGATTTACTTCATAAAATACCCGGGAAAAAATTTTCTACAGCCCGGCTCAGACCGCTGCGCTATTTAAAATATATCATCCTGATCATTTTTGTTATACTTCTTCCGATGCTGGTAACGAACTCTATCGGAATGGGAGATCCTTTCTTCTGTAAATATATTTGTCCTCAGGGTGTCCTGGAAGGAGCTATCCCTCTCGCACTTGGAAATGCCGCTATACGTTCTGCACTGGGAAAACTTTTTTCTTTTAAATGCCTTATTTTAATCACAGTTATTGTGTTAAGTATTTTGTTTTACAGACCATTCTGTAAATGGATCTGTCCTCTTGGAGCAATCTACTCATTATTTAATAAAGTCAGCTTTCTTTCTATTAAAATTGAGAACAGCAGCTGCATCGGATGCGGGCAATGCCAAAAGGCATGTAAAATGGATGTGGATGTGTGTAAAACTCCAGATCATCCGGAATGCATACGATGCGGAGCCTGTATAAAAGCCTGTCCTAAAGATGCGATCCACTACCAGTTTATGGGGAAATCATGTAAAAAAAAGAACAACAGTAACCAGCAGTCATAAACCAGTAACTATTAATCTTATTACAATTTAAAAAAGGAGCAATTATCCATGAAAGCAAAAATTACATTTATTTCAGTTGTCACACTCAGCATCGCACTGCTGCTTACATCCTGCAGCGGAAAAGAAACTGTAAGCACCACAGAACCACAGAATACCACGGCTGAAGACAGCACGGCATCTGCGGACAATTCCAACACGAAATTGGATGATTTATATCAGCAGGAGAACCGGATCTTTGCAGAGCATAAAGATATATGGGACAAATTATTTGGTCTGATGAATAAAAACACTGCAGATTCAAACGGAAATTATGCTGATTATCTGGCTGATACCGCTGACTCAAACAAAGATTCTTTTACTGATGACGAATTCAAAACACTTACTGATGATATTGAAACCATACGAAAAATTGAAGAACAGATCGCAGAAATTGAAAAAGAAACTACAGAATCCGATAAAAATGGGCAGAATACTAATTCTGAAGATGCATCACCATTCAAAAATTTCTCAGGTCAGGATTTCGATGGTAATTCTGTTGACGAAAGTCTTTTTTCCGAAAATGCAGTAACTGTCATCAATTTCTGGTTTACCGGCTGCAAGCCTTGTGTTGCTGAGTTATCCAAACTGAATGAATTAAATGATGCAGTCAGGGCAATGGGAGGAGAAGTAGTCGGCATCAACACAGAAACCTTCGATGGAAATGAATCGGCTATCAAAGAAGCTGCCTCTGTTCTTGAAAGCCAGGGTGCTAAATACCGCAATCTTTCTATTGATTCATCTTCAGATGCAGGCAAATATGCCTCCAATATCATGGCATTTCCTACCACAATACTCGTCGACAGAAATGGTAACATCGTGGGTGATCCGATGCTCGGTGGAATCGATAATCAGGATAACTATGATACTCTGATGAAACAGATCCAATCTGTAATCGATGCAGACAGCTCAAATAAATAACCCTTTTATGATACTCTTTTGTACATAACCGGCACATCATACCCAACGGTTCTATTTGCATTCACTCCCGGACTTTCAGATACCTCCCGGCAGGTATCTGAAAGTCTCTCCCATTACCGGTATAACTTTCTTTTATCTGCATTCTCCTTATGCTTTCTTAAGTCGTCCTCTTTAACGTTCCAATATAATCTCCATTATGATAAACAAATGGTCCGGGTTCTCCCTCTTCTCCAAAATATTCCGGTCTTAAGGACAAGATATCGAGCAGTTCATCAATTGTCTGCACCCTGGTTGCCTGATATGGCTGTTCAAATGCAATCTTTTCTACAAACAAATAATAATCACTATACTTTATCAGGATACCTGTATGACCTACAAAAACAGCATCCGAATATGGATCATATATTACGATACTAAGAAGTGATATTCTGTCATTGTCTATTTGAAATCCATATTCTTTCCAGCTGTCGCAAAATGCAGATTCCGGATGTCTGTCATCCGTAACACTCTTTTCACCATAAAGTGTGGTAAACATGTCTTTGTTCTCTTTTAGGATTTCATATCTGTCCACATTATCTATCGCTTCTGTATCAAACATCAGATAGGTTCCCTCATAATGATCTTCCGTTAATTCCGAGCGGATCACCCCATCTAACAGAAGAAAAGCTGTCATTCTACAGTCCGCATCTGAATAATCATGATTCTGTTCCCAGCCATCCATACATTTACCGATATCCGCTTTCATTTTTCCAGGATCTGACCATGTATCTTCCAGCTTCGCATTTTTTCCTGCGGAATCTGCAAAATCAACCGCCCATTCCCGAAATATGTCTACATGCGCAGCTCCCGCAGAGTCAAGTTCTTTACAGATCTCAGTAATCGTATTGTTCCCTCCCATATATGTTGCACCAGGTATCTTTTGTTTCTGCACTGTTTCTGTGCAGGCCTCCAGCATCATAAATGCAGACACAATCATAGCAATAACAGACAGCTTCATGGCTGTTTTGGTTTGTTTTTTCAACAGATATTACCTCTTCTCCCCTAAATGATCATGACGCAAAAATCGTTCCTGTCAATTCTTTTCATCCTCGATCGTGAGTGTTCCGGGTCTTACATTCAAATAGATACTGCCCTTGTCCACTTTATACATATCAAGCAGCATTACCCAGAGACGGTGTATTGCGTCAAGTAATACATTCGATACCTCTATGCTATATGGCAGCAGTGCATGAATATCAAAAAAACGCATGCCAAGTGGTGGTAAAAATACCATATTGCTTGATTTTACTTTCTGCTCTCCTATGCTTCTGTTTGCAGTTTTTAACATTTCATAAGTGATCAGACAAAAATCTTTTCCTTTATATCTACAATAGTAAGAAACATAGCACTCATCAATCGTCCAGTCTAATCCATCCTCATGCTCAACGGGTTTTTCTTCTGCCGGATTTGCCTCGGTAGTCATAACCTCTACACTCCAGCGGATTCTTCCTTCTTTTGTCTCTCCCATCATCTCCTGGATCTCACGAAAAATTTCTTCCTGTTTTTTCACATTAATCTCCATTCTTGCGCTGTCTTTTGCGCATCTCAAGTTTGTGCGTAAGCACAAATCTTGCGTGTGAAAAATCTTATTTTTCACACTAATCTCCATTTCTAAGCAGCTAATGATATTATTTTTTTCATAAAAGCTATATATTTTGCCCGGAAACAAATAGCCGTACTAATCCCTCACATAAATATCCGAAAGGTTCTCAAGGATCGCTCCTGCGACATCCGGTTTGTTCATCGTATAAATATGCACATGATTGACACCGTTTGCAATCAGATCGATGATCTGGTCTGTCGCGTAGGCGATACCTGCCTGTTTCATGGCAGCCGGGTCACTTCCAAAACGGTCAACGATTGCAAGGAAACGGCGCGGTACCAAACTTCCGGACAGGGCAATGCTCCGTTTTACCTGGTTTGCGTTGGTGATCGGCATAATTCCTGCTACGACAGGAACATCGATTCCATGTTTTAGTGCTTTGTACATAAAGTTATAAAGAATATTATTGTCAAAGAACATCTGTGTTGTGAGGAACTCACATCCGGCATCCACTTTTTCTTTCAGATGGATCAGATCTTCCTCTAATGTCTGTGACTCAGGATGTCCTTCCGGATAGCAGGCTCCGCCGATACAGAAATCTCCCTGTGATTTGATATCATAGATCAGCTCACTTGCATGTTTATACTGATTTGGCAGCGGGAAATCCGCATTCTGCGGGATATCTCCGCGCAGTGCAAGTACATTTTCAATCTGCTTTTCTTTTAACTCCTGAATCACAGAGGCAACTTTCTCCTTAGTCGAAGATGCACAGGTGAGATGTGCCAGTGCCGGAATATGATTCACATTTCTCACTTCATTTGCAAGTTCTACCGTATAATCAGAAGTTCCGCCGGTTGCACCATAAGTAACACTCATATATGCCGGTTTCAATGCTGCCATATCACCGACAATCTTTTTGTAGTTGTCTAACTGTGCACCCTGTTTCGGCGGGAACAGTTCACAGGAAATCGTTACATTCTCTGTATTTAATAATTCTGTAAGTCTCATAAATCCCTCTTTCTGCTAAAAGCTTCGTAATTTATCGGAACCGTCATCCACGGTATTCTCGATCTTTCGTATCACAACATAATAGGAATAATTCTCATTGACAGCCACTTCCACGCGGTCACCGACCTTATGTCCAAGCAATGCCTTTCCAAGCGGTGACTCATTGCTGATCAGATTCTTTAAAGAATTACCGCGGACGGTGGTCACAAGTTTATAAACTTCTTCCTCATCGTCCTCCTCAAAATAAACCGTCACCGTATTATTCATACCAACTTCATCCTCCGCAGAATCCGTTGAAATCACTTTTGCTGTTTTGATCATTCTCTCTAAATAGCGGATACGGCTCTCATTCTGGTTCTTATCTTTCTTTGCCGCATGGTACTCGAAATTCTCACTTAAGTCTCCCTGCGCTCTTGCCTCCTTCACTGCCTCTAAGGCCTCTTTGCGCACCACAAGTTTCCGGTACTCAATCTCCTCTTCCATCTTTTTTATATCCTGTTCGGTCAATTCGTCGTACATGAATCTTCCTCCTTACTTGTCATTTCAGCGATTATTATAAATTCTTTCCAGTTTTCCGTCAAATAAATTTCTGTGTAAACATCTCTTTACTGATCCATTGAATTTCGCATTTTGTACATTTTTTCGCACATACTGACAATATATATCCACTTGTGGGATCATAGCTTTGCAGATACCATTCTCCCGTCTGCCCCGCTTTTAAAAATTTAACCTGATCCTGCAGTACACAAAACGATGCAAGATCCAATGCCATCCCTTTTCCAACCGCTTTGATATAACTTTCTTTTCTTGTCCATAACTCTGTAAAATAACAGTCTGCTTTTTTCATTTTTCCCTTTTGTAATGCCAGATATTCCTCCGGACAGAAAAAACGTTCTGCCACTTTCATCTGTCCTTTCCGGATCTGTTCCACATCAATTCCAACTTCTTCATCTGAAAAAACACCTGCCACATATCTTCCCGAATGTGACAGGTTAAAATGTATACCGGTTTTTCCATTTAATACCGGTTTTCCTTTCTCTCCGAATCTAAGATACATCTGCTGCATTTTCCCTGGTAACAGACTGATTCCATATTCCCTCAGGGCATACTCTAACAATAATCCTGCTGCTAAAGATCTGCACCGGTCTTCTTTTTTTTTCAATTGCATTATTTTATTTTTCCGGTCTTCCGTGATAAAAGGCAGCATCTGTGCAAATATCTTTTCATCCCCAAATGGAACAATATCCGTCATATAAATCTTCACGCGTCTTATTCTCCCTCGATCCGGATAATGCTTCTAAGATGTTCTCTTTCCCTGGACAATTCCTCATATACCGGCATCAGTCCATCATTTATTCCGGCACGAAGCGGCTCTACAATTTTTTCGACCGTATCAAACATCGGTGTGATTCCCATATTGGCAAAGACACCTTTTAAAGTATGTGCACAGTCAAACGCCTTTTTTCTCTCATCTTCTGCAAGTGCCTCTTTTAATCCATCAAAAGACTCGTCCTCTGCCACCATCGGAAGGCAGCTTTTATATAATTCCTCATCTCCTAAAAAACGCTCTAAAGCTCCATCTAAATCGCATCCCCATGCTCTTAATTTTTCCAATACCTCACACATTTTTCTATCATTCCTCCGATTGTTCTTTTTCCTGTTCCATCTCCCTGTCTTTCGTTTTTCCGGATAATAACAGCCTGTATTTTTCTAATTCCCATTCCAGTTGTTTTGGTTCTGTCACATTTAAGAAAACACCATATATGATATGTTTATTTCCTACAATTCCTACATCATACAGCTTTAATGATATAAAAATTTCTTCTCCTGCTTCATTCTTCCTGGAAAATTCACATTGTGTTTCACGTCCTTTATCTGCTGTATAAAAAAAGGCATCCAGAATACGTTTATGATATCGTTTTGGAATTCCCTGAAAAATATCTTTTTTCTGACTGATATCCTGATATCCTGATATCCAAACACCTCATAATACGCATTATTTACGCGTATTATCTCAATCTGTTCTTTGCCGTACTCATAGACAGCCACACCCTGTTTCGCATTTAAAAAGAGTGACTCCAGCTGGGAGGCCGGCGTCCACAGGCTATCTATGTCAACTAAGCGTTCTGTCTCTTTCTTTCTCTCCGCATGCGGCCTGTCAAACTGCAGTTTTTCGTATTCTTCCACAGGCATCGGTTTTGCAAAATAATATCCCTGTACATATTCACAGCCAATACTCCGCAAAAATTCCACCTGTTCGATCCGTTCCACGCCTTCCGCAACAACCGGCATATTCAGCCATTTTGCCATACGGATCACTGCCGCCATGATATTTTCTCCGCGTCCTTCCCTGTCATCACCGGCAAAAAACTTCATGTCCATCTTTAAAACATCAACCACAATATCCTTTAAAACATTTAAAGAAGAATAACCACTTCCAAAATCGTCCATCAGAATGTAAAATCCCTCTTCGCGCAAACGCTGCATCATATCCTGCACTGCTTTGGGATTTGTATTGTATGCGCTCTCTGTCAGTTCTACCTGAAACAGTCTGCGTGGAATCCGGTAACTGTCCACCAGATTGCAGATCACATTCACGATATCTTTGTTGTAAAGACTGACCCTCGAAAGATTGACGGATATCGGAAGCGGATTCTTTCCTTCATCCATCCACTTTCTAAGCTGGATGCAGGTCTGCTCCCACACATAATAATCCAGCTTTGTGATAAATCCATTCCGTTCAAATACCGGTATAAACTCTCCCGGTGAAATCATTCCCCGTTCCGGATGTTTCCAGCGAACCAGCGCCTCCGCTCCTGCGATCTGATTATCGCTGAGCCCGTATTTTGGCTGATAGAATACAACAAATTCATGATTTTCCAGTGCACTTTTCATGCTGTTTACGATCCGCTGTTCCTTCTCGATCTCCTGGCTCATCTGCCGTGTATAAAATGCATAGTTACGGATATAATTGCCTTTGCAGTGCTTTGCCGCAAGGTTGGCACGATCGTACATGTGATCCGGTGTTATTTTCTTTCCAGCGATCAGATAAACACCAAATATCGGTACAATATCAAAATCAAGCGGGTATCTGCTTAAGATATCACGCATTTTATCAAAACTTTCGACCAGTTCTTTTGTATTTTCATAGGATACGCAGAAGCAGAATATATCCGCATCCATCCTGCCAAAGGTAACGTCACTGCGGTTTCTGACTGCACATATCAAAAGGTCTGCAATATATTTCAGCAGCATGTCCCCTGCACTCATTCCAAAGAAAGAATTGATCAGCTGGAACTTTTCAATATCCATCCGCACAAAAGCAAAATGCCGGTCCGGATATCGCTCTAACATAGAAGATGTCGCCTGAAACATATGGGTCTTATTATAGATGCCGGTAAGGATATCATATTCTGCACGGTACTTTAACGCTTTGCTGATATTCTGACTGCTGCTGCCAATCACATTCTTCAGCCGGAACCGGACAACATCCACATCATACGGTTTCCGGATAAAATCCCATGCTCCCATGCCCAGGCATTTAATCTCTGTCTCAATGTCAATCTCCATCGTAAGTACAATGACAGGTATTGCCTGATACATCTGCGCTTTATGATACCGTTCCAGAAAATAATACCCGTCATACTCCGGCATAACGATATCTAAAAGTACCGCCGTTATCTCCGTGCTTCGTTCATAAAGAATCTCAAATGCTTCCTTGCCATTTTCTGCCTCTATCACCTCGTACGTACCGCTCAAAATTCTTTTCATCATGACACGTTCGACCTGTTTATCATCTACGACTAATACCTTGCTCTTTTCAGACATATTCTCACCTATCCGCCCCAAAAAAATCCCATAAAAAAAACCTGACTTTATCATAGCAAAGTCAGAGTTTCTTTTCAATAGTCATCATTTAACCTTCTGCAAAAAAAAGGTCTATTTTTCCACAAAGGCAGATATCTGTCGAAGATGCGCCAACCTGAATTTCATACGTTCCATTTACCGGAACCGGCATCTTTTTGTCTGTGTCATAACGGGAAAAATCTCTTTCTTCCAAAATAACACAGATCCGCTTTGTTTCCCCGGCATCAAGCCTGACTTTTTCAAACGCTTTCAGTTCATGAACCGGTCTGTCTTTTTTCTGTTCCGGTGCCACATAAATCTGAACGGTTTCTTTCCCTGCATGTTCTCCTGTATTGGTTACCGAACAGGAAACTTTCACGGTCTGTCTGCCATTTTCCTGCTGCCGTATAATTTCAAGATCATTATAGGTAAATGCCGTATAGGAAAGTCCATGACCAAACGGGAACAGGACATCTGTTTTTTTTGTGTCATAATAACGGTAACCGACCATCACACCTTCCCTGTACTCCACACGGTCTTTCTTTCCAAATGTTCCGATCGTATGTGCCGGGCACTGTGACGCATCACGGATAAATGTTTCTGCCAGCTTTCCGGATGGATTTACTTTTCCAGACAAGATCTCTGCCAGGGCTGTTCCCCCTTCCATACCGGCATAGTAGCTCCAGAGGATTGCTTTTGCCTTTTCTGCCCACGGCATCTCAACCGGTGCACCTGCATACATGCAGACCACCGTATCCGGCACGGCCTTTAGCAGAGCATCGATTACTTCATCCTGCCCGTATGGCAATTTCATGTTCACGCGGTCAGGTCCCTCCACATCAAAATCGTGGTTCAGTCCGCCCACAAAAATAACAATGTCACTTGCTTTTGCCAGCGCAACTGCTTCCGCTAAGGCTTCCTGCTGTTTTTCATCCAGTGTTCTTCCACTTACAGTGCTTTCCTTTTCGGTATCCTCTGCAGTCTCCGTGCTCGCCGCCTGCCAGTTGATCTCAGATGCCTCTTTCTTATCCGGAATCACATAGCCCGGTGCGTAAGAAACTTTCACATTTCCACCAAGTAACTTTTTGATTCCCATAAGCGGTGATATCTCATACAGTGCCTTGATTTCTGCACTTCCTCCCCCGTTCGAATGGATCGCAGCGGCATTTGCGCCGATCACGGCAACCTTACAGCCGGATTCTGCCTGAAGCGGTAATACCTGATCTTCATTTTTCAGTAAAATCATGGACTCGCGCGCCACATCGAGCACTGCCCTGCGGTGTTCCTCCGTATTGTATGCGCCTGTCTTACGATGTTTTTTCTCCGGTCCGATCATTTTTAAACGCAGCATCATGCGGAGGATATTGCGCACTTTCTCATCCACCAGCGATTCTTCGATTTCTCCATCCTTCACTGCTTTTAACAGAGGCTCTGCCATGTACTGTTCGTCGAACTGATACTTGACATCCATCTCAAGATCCAGCCCGGACTCTGCAGCCAGTTTCGTATCGTGCACAGCACCCCAGTCGGAGATTACCACACCGTCAAATGCCCAGTCTTTCCGCAGTTTTTCATTGAGCAGGGATTTACTCATACAGCAGTGCTCACCGTTTAACAGATTATAGGCTCCCATCAGCGCAAGGGTGTGTCCCTTTTCTACCGCCGCTTGAAATCCCGGAAAATAAATTTCTTCCAGTGCTGTCTCATCGATGATTGTATCCACCCAGAGTCTTTCGGTTTCCTGTGAGTTTGCCGCAAAATGCTTCACGCATGCCGCAACATCGTTTTCCTGGATTCCCTCGATCATCGGTACAACCAGTTCTTCGATGAGTCCCGGATCTTCGCTCATATATTCAAAATTCCTGCCACAGAGCGGACTCCGCTTGATGTTGATGCCCGGAGCTAAGATCACATCTTTGCCCCTGCCTCTTGCCTCCTCACCCAGCACTTTTCCGGCTTTCTTTGCCAGATCACGGTTCCAGGTGGATGCAATGGCGCTGTTGCACGGAAGATAAGTCACATAATCTTCCGTCGTCCCGACATTCCGCCATTCATTGTCCGCAAATTCTGCGCGCACTCCCATCGGTCCATCCGACATATAGAGCGGTGGGATGGAAAGCCGCTCCACTCCTTCGGTGCGGAATAAACCCGCACCGTGGATCATACCGATTTTTTCTTCTAAAGTCAGCTTTTTTAAAATTTCTTCAATGTATGTTTCCTGCATTAAAATACAACCTCAGCCTTGCCGTCCCCGTTGAACTCTACGATGACATTTTCTCCATCCTGTGTATAGGATGCACCGTTTACCTGCTTTGGAGCACCGACATTCATCAATGCCACTTTGGATGCCTTTTTGCTCTCCACTGTAATTTCATAGGAAGTTCCATTCTTTACAACGTCTGCAGATGCTTCTTTTTCATTTTCTGTTCCATAGACAACAGTCTCCGCTTGAATGCCATCCTTCAATGCATAAGCACGGAATGTCACTCCGTCCGCATAATCATAAACCGCATTGTCATTTCTTGCACCCATAGCCACGATGCTGCCCTCTTTGACATAGAGAGGAATGCTTAAATAACCATGTTTTTCTGTATACCATTTACCGCCCTCTTTGACTTCTCCGGTCAGTAAGGATGTCCAGGTTCCCTCCGGCAGATAGTACTCTGCGATGCTGTCATCACGGAAGATTGGTGCAGCCAGTAAGGAATCACCTAACATATACTGGGTTGCCAGGTAAGCACAGTTCTTGTCCTCGGTAAATTCAAGCACCATGCTCCGCATCATCGGGATACCGGTCTTTGATGTCTCGATCGCATTGCGGTACAGATACGGCATTAAGGATGCCTTAAGCTGTGCGAAATAACGTACCACATCTACTGCTTCCTCATCATATGCCCACGGCACACGGTAAGAAGTAGATCCGTGCAGTCTTGAATGGGAAGAAAGCAGTCCGAATGCACACCATCTCTTATAGACATCCGGTGTGGAGGTACTCTCAAATCCTCCGATATCATGGCTCCAGTATCCAAAACCGGAACTTGTCAGTGACAGGCCTCCGCGAAGGCTCTCCTCCATGGATTCATAATCAGACCAGCAGTCACCGCCCCAGTGAACCGGGAACTTCTGTCCGCCTGCAGTTGCAGAACGTGCAAAAAGAACAGCCTCTTTTTCACCTTTTTTCTTCTTTAATACGTTAAATACCACCTTATTGTAAAGGTATGTATAGTAGTTGTGCATCTTGACCGGATCAGAACCGTCGTAATATACCGCATCTGTCGGGATTCTCTCACCAAAGTCGGTCTTGAAGCAGTCAACACCCATATCGAGCAGTGCCTCTAACTTTTTGCTGTACCACTCGCAGGCTGCAGGGTTAGTAAAGTCCACAATGGCAAGTCCCGGCTGCCACATATCCCACTGCCATACATCGCCATTTGGACGTTTTAAGAAGTAACCGCCCTCGACACCCTCTTTGAACATGGATGACTCCTGTCCCACATAGCTGTTGATCCAGACACAGATCTTTAATCCTTTTGCTTTCAGACGTTTTAACATGCCCTCCGGGTCCGGGAATACTCTTGAATCCCAGGTAAAATCACACCAGTTGAAATCTTTCATCCAGAAGCAGTCAAAATGGAATACGGATAACGGGATCTTGCGGTCAAACATTCCATCGACAAAACTGTTGACTGTCTTTTCATCATAATTTGTCGTAAAGGATGTGGACAGCCAGAGACCGAATGTCCACGGTGCCGGAAGTGACGGTTTTCCAGTGATATCTGTATAGCGCATCAGCACTTCTTTCATCGTCGGCCCGTTGATCAGGAAATAGTCAAGGTTTTCACCCGGCACGGAAAATTCAACCTTGGTTACCATCTCTGTTGCAACTTCAAAGGACACACGCTCCGGATGGTTTACAAACACACCGTATCCTTTATTGGAAATATAAAACGGGATATTTTTATAAGACTGCTCTGTGGAAGTACCGCCGTCCTCGTTCCAGATATCCACGCTCTGTCCATTTTTTACAAACGCAGAAAAACGCTCGCCAAGTCCATAGATCAGCTCGCCAACGGAAAGTGATAACTGCTCTCTCATATAAGCATCTTCCGGTCCTTTATCATAGGCAAAACCTTTCCAGTCGGTCTTCATGTATGCAAGATCTCTCCATCCGCTTGCAGTGATTTTCTCCTCACCGCGGTAAAATGTGAGTGCTCCGTTCTCTTTCTGCACTTCCAGACGCAGTGTACCGCTTGAAATGACCAGTTTGTCCTCCGTATCTTCTGCCTTTAAATGTCCGCTCTCCGCAGGTGCGATCTCAAATGACGGTGCCTTTTTCTGCACGCCCATGTGATGATAAGTCTGAACCCTAAGCACTTCCTCATACGGTGCTGAAATCACGATCGTGAGGTTGATTCCGCCAAGGGTATCGCCGCGCTGTGTGATCTTGCTTGTCGGCGCACAGATCGTCACCTGATCTTTCTCGATTTTTGAAAAATATACTTCTGCCGGAGAAAAGCACTCGCAGCGCTCTTTCTGCAGCCAGCATCCATTACTGAATTTCATATGATAATCCTCCCTGTTTTCCGAAGGAAAATGCGACTGCTATCAGGAGCAGAGGATTTTCCTCCCTGTAATTATCTCATTTTGTCTCATCTTACTATACCCACCCTGCAAAAAATACCCTCTAAATTGTACATAAAACACTCGATAAATTTGACAAACAAAACGTTCGCATTTATACTTACGTTTAGTACTTTTATCATTGGAACAGGAAGGTTATTTTTATGTATCGCGTTTTAATTGCAGATGATGAATCCATTATCCGGGAAGGTATCAAATGTCTGTTCGACTGGGAATCTCTCGGCTATACGATCGCCGGAGAAGCTGCAAACGGTGATTTGGCCTATCAGCAGATTCTTTCTTTACATCCGGATATTGTCCTCTTAGACATCCGCATGCCGGGAATGTCAGGGCTTGACGTCATCCGGGAGGCAAGAGCACAGGGTTTTACCGGAAAAGTCATTATCTTAAGCGGTTACTCTGATTTCAAATATGCGCAGGAAGCCATCCGTTACGGAGTGCAGTATTATCTGACAAAGCCGATCGACGAGGATGAACTTGAGGAGATTCTTCGTTCGATCAAAGAAAACTTAGACAAGGATGCTGCAACTGCAAATACCCGGGAACATTACCGTGAAAAGGCAAGAGAGACCATCATCCGCGATCTTTTAACGAATGATATCGATCTTTCCCACATAAATACAACAGATCTCCATCTGACAGCAGACACCTATCAGGTTGTGATCTATGAGAAATACAGTCACAATACTGCAGATGCCTCCTATCGTTTTTCGGATCTTCTGCGCGTGACGAATCAGGATAATAACTCCTATGATAACATTACGCTGCAGTATCATGAGGTTATTTTACTGAAAGGCACTTTTGCCATTCAAAAATTTAATGATTTTCTGGAGCGTTACCAGAGAGAACGGCGTCCACAGGAGAATTCTCCTCTTGACAGTCTCTTTATTACATATGGTGCGCGTGTGTCAGACCTGTCGGAAGTCTATATTTCCTATATTCAGGCGAAACAGCTCTTAGAACGCCGTTTCTTCTGCGAGCAGGAACAGCACACGATCGGTTATGCCGAACTGCCGGACCCGGACAGTTTAAAATCCATCTTAAACGACGCTTTTTTAAACCGTTACGCTACCAGCCTGTTTGAATATCTTCAGGCATTCAACCGCAATATGTTAGCGGAGACTTTGACACAGCTTACCAATGAACTTTACCATGCTGCAGATTCGATTGATTCCATACGGCTTTTCCTGACAGACCTTTATCTGCAGATCAAGGAACAGGCAAACCGGCTTTACAATGGTGCAAATATCCCGTTTCCGAGCAATGCGGATATCATCCGTCTGATCGAAGAAAAATATTATCTCTACGAGATCATCCTGTACTTCACGGAACAGTTTGAGATGATCATGTCCTCGATCGGTAACTCTTCCCGTGAAAGCGTGCTGGATGATATTCTGCACTACATCAACCACAACTATGCAAGCAATATCACATTAGAAAATATTGCACCGCTGTTTGGTTACAACAGCTCCTATCTCGGAAAGATTTTCCGCAAAAAGATGGGTGAAAACTTCAACTCATACGTCGACCATGTCCGCATCAAACACTCGATGGAGCTTCTCTGTTCCTCAGAGTTAAAAGTTTATGCGATCGCAGAAAAAGTCGGTTACCGGAATGTCGATTATTTCCATATCAAGTTCAAAAAATACGTTGGAAAAAGCCCGGCAGAATACCGGAAAGAACATAAAAATGAATAAACTTTCATAAAAACTGCCGCCTCCGGGTGAATATATGTACCCTTTTCTCTGTAAGTTCAGAAAAAGGGGGACATATCACCGTGAGGCGGCAGTTTTTATTTATAAGATCCGGGTGTCAAATGGTGTTTTCCGGTTTTTCGATTGGCAAATGGCACCGCAGTGCCTGTCATTTTAAGAAATCATACTGTGACATATAAAGTTTGTAATACTCACCCTTCTGTTCCATCAGTGCGTCATGATTTCCACGCTCTAAAATATCGCCTTTGTCTACATATAAGATGCAGTCGGCATTTTTGATCGTAGAAAGTCTGTGTGCAATGATAAAAGAAGTCCGTCCCTTCAAAAGTTCGTTCAATCCTTTCTGCAAAAGCAGTTCCGTCTCGGTATCAATGCTTGACGTCGCCTCATCTAAAATCAGGATCTTCGGATCTGCAAGCAGTGCCCTTGCAAAGGAAATAAGCTGCCGCTGTCCGGCGGATAGCCTGCTTCCTCTCTCATTGACTTGTGTCTTATATCCGTTTTCCATTTCCATAATAAAATCATGGGCGCAGACTGTTTTTGCGGCACGGATGACTTCCTCGTCCGTCGCACTGCGGTTGCCATAGCGGATATTATCCATGATCGTCCCCGCAAAAATAAAGCTGTCCTGCATCATGATTCCCATCTGGGTGCGCAGTGAATGAAGTGTCACCTTCGAGATATCAATGCCATCGATCGTGATTTTCCCGGAATCCACATTGTAAAAACGGCTGATGAGATTTACGATCGTGGATTTTCCTGCCCCGGTCGGGCCGACGATCGCATACGTTTCACCCGGTTTTGCCGTAAAATTGATATCCTCCAAAATCTTCTGCCCCGGCTCATAACCAAAGGACACATGGGAAAACTTCACTTCTCCTGCCACCTCCGGCATCGGGATTGCATCCGGCTCATCCCTGACACCCACCGGCTCATCGATCGTCTCAAAAATCCTCTCAAGATAAGAGATTGCTGTCAAAAGAGAATTGTAAAATCCGGCAAGTGTGTTGATTGGTGCCCAGAAACGCCCAATGTACGCGGTAAATGCGATCAGAACACCGACGGTCAGTGTCATATCCGGTGCTAAAATCCAACGGACACCCAGCACATAGATCAGTGCCGTCGTAAATGTCGAAATAATATCCACGCTCGGTCCCATCGTAAAGTTAAACATTACCGCACGCATCCAGGATTTCCGGTAATTTTTACTTAGGTTATTAAAGATTCCGGTATTCTCATTTTCCCTTACAAAAGACTGCGTCACACGGATTCCATTGATACTCTCCGCAATGTACGCATTTAAGTTTGACTGTTTGTTGCTCTGGATCTGCCATGCCCTGCGCTGTTTTTTCTTGATTAAGATAATCACAAATGCAAGAACCGGCAATCCGCACAGACAGATCAGCGTCAGCCGGACATCGAGTGCAAACATAAACATCAGAATAAAGATCAGGTTGCACAGATCTGTGAATGTGTTGACAATACCATTGCTCAAAAGATCACTTAGGCTGTTCACATAATTGACCACACGCACCTGAATTTTTCCATGTGGTCTGTCATCATAATAGGAAAATGGAAGTTCCTGCAGATGACAGAAAATATCATAGCGGATGTCATGTACGATATTCTGCCCGATCACACTCATGGTCTTGATCTTGATCCGCAGGGAAATACCCGAATAAAGTGCGATCAGCAATGTCGCAATACTGTAAAATGTGATCGATTTCATATCTTTTTCCGGGATGCTGTGATCCATCACATTCTGGAAAAAGATCGGGATCGCCATGGTAAGTGCCGAGGAAGAAAGCATCAGAAGAATAACGCCTGCCATCTTCTTTTTGTAGGGAGCAATGTAACCTGCAAGACGTTTGAGCTGGTTTACATCAAAACTGTCCTCTAATATCTCATCCATATCATATCTGTTTCTTGCCATCTTATTTCTCCCCCTTTCCGTTTAAAATTTCCTGTGGGATCTCGCCATACTGGTTATGGAAAGCCGTCGCGTAATAACCTCCCGCCGCCACTAACTGCTCATGTGTTCCCTGTTCAATGATGCGTCCGTTATCCATGACAAGGATCAGATCTGCATCTCTAATGGAAGAAATGCGGTACGCAATGACAAAGATCGTGCACTTGTTATCTAATTTCTTCAACTGGCTCTGGATATAACTCTCCGTCTCCATATCGACCGCAGATGTCGTATCGTCAAGAATCAGAATCGACGGATCTTTCAGCAGTGCCCTCGCAAGGGAGATACGCTGTTTCTGTCCGCCGGAAAGTCCGACACCGCGCTCACCCACAATCGTATCATATCCATCCGAAAGTGCCTGGATAAAATGATTGGCATCCGCCATGATCGCAGCCTGTTTGACTTCTTCGAACGAACAATTCGGCCTTCCGTATGCGATATTTCCTTCGATCGTATCCGAAAAAAGGAACACATCCTGCATCGCCATGCCGATATTGTCACGCAGGTTATAAAGATCCATGTCGCGGACATTCACACCATCCACAAGCACTTCACCGGAAGTCGTATCATAAAACCGGCAGAGCAGATTCATGATCGTTGATTTTCCAGCTCCGGTAGAACCAATGATGCCGACGGTCTGCCCCGGTTTTACCTTAAAATTGACATCCATGACAATATCTTCGTCATCCGCACGGTAAGATACATTTTTAAACTCGATCTCTCCTTTCAGATGTTTCTTCACTACTCCAGATACCGGTGTTTTTACATGCGGCTCTTCACTGTAAGTCGCATAGATTTTCTCCACGGACGTTGTAAAGTTGCTGATATCGTTGACCAGCCATCCTGCCTGGCGCAGCGGGTTGTTTAACATCCACAGATAACCGTTCACCGTCACGAGCTGTCCTAACGTGATCTCTCCCTGAATGACCATATAGCCGCCGTAGAGGATCAGGATGATCGTCAGTGCATAGGAAAGCACCTCAAATATCGGCACATATTTCATCCAGATCTTTGACGCATCGATCTGCGCCGCACGGAATTTATCATTTTCCTTATTGAATTTTTCAATCTCAAAATCTTCTTTTGCAAATGCTTTTACCACACGGTTTCCACTGACATTTTCCTGCACAAACGCATTGAGTGAGGAAAAACAGTCACGGTTACGCTTGAATGCCGGACGTACCTCTTTCGTCTGACGGCAGGTTGCAAACGCCGTAAACGGCAGAACCACAAGCATGGCAAGTGCCAGTTTCGTGTTGACCGTAAAGATCATAAGCAGTGCAAACACAAACATCAGCACACTCTGATAAACCATGTAGACCACATACGCCACAAAATGACGGATCGCATCCATATCTCCGGTCTGCCGGCTCATCAGGTCTCCGGTACGTTTCTTATTGTAAAATGCAAAATCTTCCTCTAATAATTTCCGGTAGACTTTGTCTCTCATATCGTACAAAACGCCCTGCGACGCCGTCTCAAATGCGACCTGAAACAGAAAACGCAAGACTCCCATCACGATCGTGACTCCGATCAGACATCCGATAAACGGCATCAGTCTGTCATATTTTCCACCGCTTATGACCTGATCTACGATCTGCCCGGATATGTACGGATTTACCACCGAAAGCACTGATACCGCTGTGGTCAGCAAAATTCCAACTATCATTAATCTCCGGTACTTTTTCAGAAATGAAAAGAACCACTTCATTGGTGTCATAATAACCCTCCTACTCCATTTTCGTTTTTCCTTTCGGATTTTCAGTATAGTACTTTTGGGGTAAAAAGGAATGTAATATCTTGCACCGTTCATGTTATTTTTTGCACCGGAAGGGATGGTTTCTGGTGGAGAATATGTTATACTGTGATGTGGATCACAAAAAGTGTATTTAGACTTTGAAACTGGAAATTTGCGCGAAGCTGGTTTTCATTTTGTTCCATTGTCCGAAAATAAGAAAAACTAAGTATGCCTGCTTTATGCTCTTTCAAAGTGACGTGTACGTCTTAAACGTGCCCTCCATGGCACGTTAAGACTTGCGCTGCCATCCGTGGCAGCACAACACTGTGTATTTACAGGCATACTAAGATTTTCTAATTTTCTCCCAAGTCACAAAAAGATCTCCAGCTTCGCGCAAATTCCCATATTTCACATTTTGACACACTTTTTATGATCCACATCGCATTGTATTTTAAATATAGACAATAAGTTTTTATCGGCGATAAAATGAAGAAATGGAGACCTTACTATGTGCTGTGACAACCGGGAACAACTGCTTGACCAACTGAATCCAACTTTTCTATTTACCTGGAAAGGCACACGTTTGAAAGATGAAGCACGCTATCACAGCCACGATTTTATCGAGATGGCATTTATTTTGTCCGGCCACGGCAAATACAAGATTGCGGACAGGCTCTATGATGTGTCCGAAGGAGATATCATTATTTTAAATCCGGGGCAGAAGCATCAGGCACTCTGCACGGATCCTGCCAATCCGACCACGGAGTTTTTTGTCGGTTTATGTGATGTCCGTTTTCCGGATTTCCCGGAAAATTATCTGCCGCTGCATTTAAAAGACCCAGCCGCTGATCCTGCAGAGCAGTCTCCGATTTTACATACTTCCGGTGAATTACGGCAAAAACTTTTTAAAATCTGTACTGCCATGAGTGCTGAAAATGATATCTGCCGCTGCGGGCGTTATATCATGTTAAAAAGTTACCTGATGCAGATGTTAATACTGCTGCTTCGGGAACAGAGTGAACCGGTAAAAATCAATACCGGCTGCTCTTTTGAATCTACCAGCAAAAAATATGTAGTTGACCAGATCGTAAATTATTTTGAGGATCATTACAGTGAAAAGATTTCTTTAGACCAGATCGCGGAGAATATGTACTTGAGCCCTTTTTATATCTCGCGTATTTTTAAAAGCGAGACGGGCGATACACCAATCCGCCACCTGATTAATATCCGTTTGGAAAAAGCAAAAGAATTGTTAGAAAACGGTTTTGACGGCAGTATTCAGGAAGTCGCAGCCAAAGTTGGCTATGATGACGTCTATCATTTCAGTAAACTGTTTAAAAAACGGTTTGGTATGCCGCCGTCAAAAATCCGCAGATTATTATGATTCATTTAAAAATTTTTTCCAGAAATCTTTCGAGCCTGCGAATTCCAGTTCCTTGCCATTTTGGAATCTTTTACTGATAATGCCATCCTCTCCAAAACTTGGTGTGTATGTCAGATTTTTATATATTCATCGTCATATATGGGGGAATGCATATAATTCCATCTTTTACAATTAAATTTCTTGGATGAATAATATAACTTTCCCCTATGCGCTCCTTGTATTTTTCTCTGAAATTATTTAATGAGGTCGTTTTGTATTGCTTTCCTGACTTCACTTCAATCGGAAACATCTTATATTTTAATCTGCTGTTATTGGAAATGATAAAATCTATTTCCATATCATTTCGATGCTTATTTTCATTATAGTGTGTATAAAAATATAATTTATGTCCATTTGCCACCAGCATCTGAGCTATTGCATTTTCATAAAGCATTCCTTCATTAATCTGTAATTTGCCTGCCAATATCTGTTTATATACTTCATCTTCAAGTAATTCATTTTCATCAAATGCATGGCTTACCAAAAGTCCGGTATCACCCATATAACACTTTACATAGCTTCTTGTCTCATTTAATGATAAGCCAACATTCGGATCATTACACAAAAAGCACTCATTGGATATCATAGAATCCGACAGCCAGAAAAAAGTTTCTTCGTACTGGTCTGCGTAACTACCATCCTGCAGCTTTTTGAATACAACTCTTTTTTCATGCTGTGAAAGAAATCCCGGAATCTGGTCATAAATTGCAAGTACCTTACTTCGATACTTTGCATCTATTTTCATAATATCTTCCCGATACAATTTAAGAATGTCCCTTTTTTCTCTATCCGCTTCTGTAAAATCTTTTTTGCTTTCAATAAATGTTACTACAGGCATAGGCATCCCACCAACAAGCATATACTGATGAAACAAAAGCATTGCCTGATTATGCATACTTCTTTCCAAAGGTTCTCTTTTTTCAAAACATTTTTTTATATATTCAACCAGCAAATCTTCTTCTAATGCTATTGCAAATTCTTCAAAATCCAATGGATACATATTGATATGTCTTTCTTCTGACGGTATGACGATGTTCTTTACATTTTCTCTGATAGATATCAATGAACCAGTTTCGATATAATCATATCTTCCATCTGCCACTAAATATTTTATTGCAGCTCTTGCCTGTGGAAACATCTGCACCTCATCAAAAATAATAAGAGAGTTTCTCTCTGTCAGTTTTGTTCCAAAATGTGTCTGTAATAACATAAAAAATGTATCCAGATCATTCAGATATTTCTCAAAATACCCCTCAACTTCCTTATCTTTTTTAGCAAAGTCAATCAGAAGAAAACTTTTGTATTCGCTTTTTCCAAATTCTTCGCAGATGGTAGACTTTCCAATACGTCTGGCACCTTCTATCAGTAAAGCTTTTTTCCCCTGACACTCCTTTTTCCATTCCAGTAGTTTTTTATATATTTTTCTTTTTAATATCATAGCTCCTCCAGATTATGCGCATATATATTTGTTGTATATTTTATGATTATACGCATATTGTAAATTGTTTTTTGATTATACGCAAGTATTATAACCATATTTTTTATGATTATACGCACATTCTATAAAGTCATATGTTCATGCTTTTCCTCATTTCCAATCATAAATCTTACCTAATTATATCGGGAAAAGCATTTTATATTATATACTGTGTTATTAATTTTCTGGAATTTGCGATGATATATTATATAGTACTGATTCTAAACGGATTTTGAATTTATTTGCAGGGAGGCTTTTATATGTCAATGAATATTAACGGTTTAGGTAATACCTATAATAGTATCAATACAAATAGTAAACAGTATAAGGCATTGAAAGAAAAAGGCTGGTTATCTGGAGTAATTGAAAATGAATCCATGATGTCTCCGGAAGAAAAGATGATATATGAAATATTCGGTGGAAGGGATACGATTATTAAAAATCTGATGAAGCAGTTTGATTCGGACGGAGATTTATTAAATTCAAATGGTGTTGTAGGTATGGATGTTACTGGAAAAGGTACATCATGGCAGAAACTTACAAATATATCCGAAGAGCATCGTCAAAAAATGTTTGATAATGTGAAGCGGGAATTTATTCAGGAAAAAGGTCTTTCAAATGGTGACACAACGAAACGTTCCGATATTTTCAAAGATTATCAGTTAAGTGTCAGCAAAGATAAGCGTTTAAGTGGTACATGGACTTTAGAACAATATGAAGGACAGTATAGAGCTGCTATGTATGCGGCAGTAAAATCAGCCAATCCAAATTGGAAGCCCGGACAAGCATTTGATGCAAGCATTCTTGATAATGTCACAAGAGAATCCGTAGAAGCTACACTTGTCCAAAATGGTAACAGACTCGTTCGTAATTCTATTGATGTATCGGTATAAAGGAGAGAAATGTATATAGGCGGCAAATTATTAACTAATCTGCCGCCCAACTTTTAGCTTCCTTATTTCTGATATTTACACCATTGATTTCACAGCATTTGCTATTTCTGTACACTATTCTTCATTATTAAAGGTGTCATTTTTTCCATGAGTGCATCCGCGATACCTCTGTTGGCACACCACAGGTGCGAACCCCTTCACCGACGCCGCGCTCGGCGGAATATTGTCAAGTGTGTATGTAAGATTTTATGAAATTGCTTCTATTCTCATCTGAATAAACTAAACTGAAAAATCAAATCTTCCGCCGATTTTATTCTCCTCCGACTTGATGGAATCCCAGTCAACGTTTTTGATCTTATCCAAAAGTTCTTCTTTTGAATTTGCCTGAACCGTAGTTTTTCGTACTTCGATTTGCTTGGATTGTTCCTTTTTCTTTATCTCTTTCTTCTCAGCAGCTTTCTTTTCCTGAATTTTTTCAAGATATTCTTTCTGACTGGCTGATGATTTTTCTAACTCTGCATAGAATGTTGTAATTCCGTCACTATTAAAAGAGATGCCAAATTTTGTAATTTTTGTATCAGTATCTGCATTGCCGTTAGTCTTACCGAATACTCTTTCAAATCCGAACTGGGCATTGATTTCATCTGACATACGCAAGGCTCCCTCAATGCTATGCATTTTTTCTGCATAATACTTCGAATCTGATTATTTACACCTTCAAATCAACCTTGTTCTTTTTTATAACTTCTTTATGCTTTTTCATCGAGAATACTTCTTTTTTCTTCCTTTGTATCCTTTGTTTTTTCCAACTGCTTCTGTAGGATTTCTTCGGCTTTTTCACTCATATTCTGGAGAAAGGATTTTACTTTTGAATCTTTATGTCCTATTGCCCATGAACTAATATTTCCATCTTTATCTATTGCCCATCCCTGTTCAACTCTCCATCCAATATCTGCTTGTTGCTTTGCAAACTGCTCATCTATTTTTTTCATGTTACCAATTTCTTTTATGTACTCATCTTCTAAGTCTGAATCATTTGCCATTTTTGTTAAAAACTGAGGAAAAATCGCTACATTCGTGGTAGTTGATTTACCATATTTCATCCCCGGACTATAATTTGCTGATACAAAACTATAATTGTCATTTTTTTAGAAAGATAGGAAAGTTCATCCGCTGCAGTTTTTCAGGTTGTCCCTGTCTTTACATCTTCTGTTTGCTCCACAACCTGCTTTTCTGTGGTTTCCTTAGCATTATTTTTCCATATATTACCGGTATAAGCATTTGTGTAAATATTAGAGTAATTGTTTACACCTGTAACTGCCATACTAACATCTCCTTTCGTATTACAAAGCTTTCATTACCTTTTATTAGCATAATAATCCCAAATACCATTAAGCATTTTCCGATCACCATCTGATACATTCAGATTTAGCCTTAAATCTTTCCAGTCACCCGAATACTGCTGCGATAATTTCTGGTTATCCGACTGGATGGCGGATAAAAATGCCTGATATGCCGAATTTTGGATAACCCCCTTTTCTTTAGATTTTGCAGTATTCTCCTGGTTCTCACCTATGTTCTGTTCATTTGCTGTCTGTTCACTTCCTTTATGGTAAACTACCGATGGGGTAAAATCCTGTAATTCTGACCATATTTCTGTTGAAGTTGCCATAAAATTACTGTGATTTTCATATGCCTGATTCAGCATATCCAGTTCTTTTTCTTTGGTTAATTCCTCAATTTTGTCCGATTCTGTCACATAATACTCCGGCTCATAATCTTGTTCCGCATATTTTTCTTCAATGCTGTTTTTCATTTTGTTATATGCTTCTGCCATTCTGTTTACATGATGTTCAAAGGAATCAGTTTTTACACTCTCTGTATCTTCTTTGACAAATATATCCGTCACTTCCTTCTCAAAACGGTTCTGATAATCCATAGAACTGACAGAAGATAAATGTCGAAAGCTCTCCTGCCCTGTTTTGGAAATGGAAAGTGTATCTGTATACTGTGTCATTTTCTTTTCTAAATCTGCCGGAACATTTTGCTTTGTATTTTTCCTGCTGTTATGTTCGATTGCAGAATATGTAATATTTGTATTATTGTAAATCTTCATAGCTGTTTCCTTCCCAGATAAATACCATCAGACTCTAATATCAATCGGCACATACCTTTTAATTGTGTCTGTTTGTACCATTTCTGCTGCCTCTAAACTATCTGTAGCAAGCTGCTCCTGCAAAACCTCGTCTGGAAGTTCTTCCATATTCTCCACAGTTTTTTCCGTCATCTGCTCTGTCATTTCTTCGGTTGTCTCCGAAAGTTCGTCCATGATTTCAGACATCATGCCCTTGTTTTCCTCTGTTCCAAGAGCTTCATCCACCATTTCTTCCTTTCGTTCTTCTTCTGTTTTAGGCTTATTCCTCTCAGCAGCTTCCGCAATCTTTTCGCCATGTTCTTCTGCCTCGTCCATGACATGAAACATCTGTGAATTATTATACTCCTGATTTGCTGCCGCAATTTCATCCTCATAATTATGAAACATTTCCAGCTTTTCAGAGATTTCTTCCAAACTGTCAGCCTTTCGGTTTTTCAAATTTTCTTTTTGTGCTTCAAAAAAAGCCACCTTATTATCCCGTTCCTGCTGTCGCTGCAATTTTTCCTGTGTACTTTTCAACATATTAGAACTATTAAATCTATTTATCAGTAAACCTCCACCGGATAAATTGACTGTAAAACTCATCTGGTTCCTCCTTCCCGACAAATTAATACAAAAGATTTTTCTTCTTGTCATTTAGGCTTAACATACTATACTTCCTTATCTATCTTACTTGACGTTAGAGAGGAATCCTTTTTAGAATATGTACCATTGTTTGTATAAGTCGCACTTGCGCGGTTCGCAGCATTTGATATACCAGTTGCTTTCTGGGCTGTTTTGCCTGCAAAGGAATTGTAACCTGTAAAAACCGTTTTCAATGAACTGATATCTGCTTTCTTCAATTCATCTTCATCCAGCTCCAGCTTGTTACCCTTTCCTATGGTAATACCTATTTTAGAAAGTAAATGACTGGTTTTGTCTGTCATGCCTGTCATCCATGAAGCATTTCTAAGGACATCTTTTGTATTGGATTCTCCTGCCTCCTTAACAACGTCATTATAATCATCAATAAAAGATTTCACTTTTTTGGCAATTGCATCCCAGTCATAATCCTCTACCTCTGTTTCTTCCCCGGTCTTTTCATCCTTCTTTTTTATTTTCTTTTTTTCCCAGAGTGACGCATCGTTTAGTGCATCTGCTGATTTTTTCAGGGAATCCGCACTTGTTTTCATCAGTGTAAGCTTCTGTGAAGTATCGCCTTTCCCCGATAATTTTTCTGCATCCTGCTTTGCATAATATGCTTTCATAAGTTTTCCATAGCTTCCGTTTTTAATCGCAGCATAATCAGAAAGCATATTGGTGTTTCCTACGGATGAACTGTCGGAAGTTCCTCCAAATAATGCGGAATAATCTACATTGCTGTTATATTTACTTGTGTAATCACTAAAACTCTTAATCTCTGACATAATACCATTCTCCTTTACCAACTATAAACGAATATCAATCGGTGTATACACTGCCTGCTGTGTTGCATTCTGTGCATTTTCCAGAGTCGGTGTTTCTACTGTCACCTGCGTTTCCCCTTTGATATCCGTATTCTTTACGCTGTCTGTCTCCTCTGCCGCAGCCCCCGCAGATTCCTGTGTTTTCTCGGATTTATCAGTATTGTTCTTTGTTGCAGTGTCTTCTGTATTGCTGTTCTCCGCTTTTGCAGCTTCTTCTACTGATTTATTTGCATCTGCAAGTGTAGACATCTGTGCTGCTGTCGCAGACTGTGCCTTTGCCTGCAGCTCTGCCAGTTCTTCTTCCTTCTTCTCAGTATTTCCTTTTCCGGCATCCTGTTTGATTTCAGATTCAAGCACACTGGCACGTCCCTGTATCTGTGTTGCCATACTTCCCTGCACCTTTGCCTGTTTCATGGAAGAATCTGCGGAGATCATCGCCTGCATACTTGCCTGTGACAATCCGGTGTCTTTCTTTTTTGAAGTGTTACTTGTTCCAGCCACCATATCATCCATAGATGACGAATTTTTACTCTGCTGTTCCTTTCTCTGCTCGATCTGGTGCTGTCTTAACTGCTGATTGAGATTGTTAATCTCCTGCTGTATCTCCTGACGCTTTTTCATCTTATCCTCTAATGACATTTCTTCATTCGAAGATAAATCCTGTAGCTTCTGCTGTGCATTTGCAATCTGATTCTGAATATTTTTACTTACAGAATCATTCCCCTGTGTCATTCCCATTGTTCCTGTCTGCGTATTTGTCCCACTAAATCCATTGATTCTCATTTTAATCCTCCTTGTTTTGCGAAGCAAAATCCGAACCCTTTGGTGAGGAGAGGATTTGGCC
>OGPZ01000683.1_pt1 | contig 28418 bp, 15 predicted proteins | sample 1553111 | NCBI WGS metagenome assembly OGPZ01 (sample SAMEA2579968, study PRJEB22360) | human gut metagenome
TCAAATCTATCCCAATCATGGGTAGAAAATCATCCTTTATGGCAATATAAACTTTGGAGTCTTCATGATATAAAAGAATTAATTCATTGTGAATTTCCTCACTTTGCCACATTTTGTGACAATAATTTGAATAATAAACTACTATTAGAAATAAGTCGTTACTTTATATTATATCGTGAAGGGGGAATATTTGTAGATTCAGACATTGAATGTATAGAGCCTTTTGATGATATTGTAAAGGATAAGCAGTGTTGTTTCTCATATGTTCCACAGCTATCTTCCAAGAAGATTATTTCAGACTCATTGATAATATCTAAAAGGGAAAGTTTATTTCTGAAATTTATTATTGAAAGATTAGATAGTAATTTAAATTGTTTGGTTAGGGAAGGAATATCCTTCTTAAATAAAACATATTCTTTGTATGATTGTAAAGATGAAGTGGAAATAATATCTTCTTCAATTATCAATCCTTGTTCTCCTATTGAAATAGAATTGTTGCTTAATGGAAAAATCTCAGAGAATTCTATAGATAATATTATATCTGAAGCTCATTCAATTTGCTACTATTTAAAGGAAAGAGCACAATCTAAAAGAAGGATGAATAGTATAGATGTATTGTATTTAAGTTCTATTGTAGGACAAGGAGGTGCATTTAGGGCTGCTCATAGGATACATTTAGGATTGAGGGCGATAGGAATTGATTCTAAAATGTTAGTCTTAAATTCAAATTTGGGAGAAAAGGGTAACTTATTGGACAATATTCATGTGGCTATTCCAAGCCCGCAAGAAAAAGTTGGCTATCATAATGATTTGGAGCCTTTAAAACAGTATCCTGCATATAATATGGCATCTCATACGTTTGCTCCTGCTATGGCAGGTACGGATGTGAATAGGTATATTGATATTTTTAATCCCAAAATAGTGCAAATTCATTGGATAAATGCCGGATATATAAAGATTGAAGACTTAGGTAAAATAAAAAAGAAGATTGTTTGGCGTTTGGCTGATTGTTGGCCATTGACTGGAGGATGTTATTATTACGGGGATTGTAAGAGATACTTGACCGGTTGTGGCAAATGTCCGAAACTTGGCTCAGAAGACATGGATGATTTGTCTCATGAAATTTGGAAACGTAAAGAGAAGGCATGGAAGGAGATGGATATGGTAATAGTTGTTCCAACTCTATGGATGAAACAGTGTGTTGAAAACAGTACTCTTTTAAAAGGGAGGGAAGTTTTTGTTATTCCTAATGGACTTGATCTTGATAAATTCTACCCTGTTAGAAAAGAAATAGCAAGAGAGGTTTTGAATATTCCATCAGATAAAAAGGTGATACTTTATGGGGCTACTAATGCTATAAATGATAGGAGAAAAGGTTTTTCATTATTATTGCAAGCGCTCCAGTCATTGTCAGACGCATATAAGAATGAATATTATCTTGTCATTTTTGGAGCCGAACGTCAGAGACTGGATTTGGATATTCCTTTTAGATTTATGGGGTATATACGTGATCATCAGATTCTGCAAGCTTTGTATTCTGCGGCTGATGTTATGGTTGTTCCTTCATTAGAAGAAGCTTTTGGACAGACAGTAACGGAAGCTATGGCATGCGCAACACCTGTTGTTTCATTCTTGGAAACCGGACCGGAAAGTATAATTGAACATAAGAGAACCGGTTACTTGGCCCGGTATGCTGACGAGAAAGATTTGGCGGCTGGAATTGAGTGGGTTCTCAGTAGTACAAAGCTAAATGATGAATTGTCGGTTAATGCAAGAGCCCGGATAGAAGAATCTTATGATATAAGGATTATAGCAAAACAATATGAAAAGCTATATCATCAATTATTGAATAGTTAGATTTACAGACTATGAAACATTATGATTATCTTATTGTGGGCTGCGGTCTTTTCGGCTCTGTCGTGGCAAGAGAATTGACTAGGAAGAGGAAAACTTGCCTTGTTATAGACAAGCGTAATCATATTGGTGGTAATATTTATACAGAAAAGGTGAATGATATTGTCGTTCATAAATATGGTGCTCATATATTTCATACAAACAACAAATATGTATGGGATTATATAAATTCGTTTGCAGAGTTTAATCGGTATACGAATTCTCCATTGGCAAATTATAAAGGCAAACTTTATAATTTGCCTTTCAATATGAATACTTTTTATCAAATGTGGGGAGTGAGAACTCCAGCGGAGGCTTTGAGTATGATTGCGACTCAAAGGCTTGAAGCAGGTATAGAGGAGCCACAGAATTTGGAAGAGCAAGCGATATCTCTTGTAGGGAGGGATATATATGAGAAATTGATAAAAGGGTATACTGAAAAACAATGGGGGAGGTCTGCTGTAGATTTACCCGCGTTTATTATTCAGCGCTTGCCTGTACGTTTTACTTTTGACAATAACTATTTTGATGCCAGATATCAAGGAATACCTATTGGAGGTTATACTTCGATTATTGAGAAAATGTTAGCAAAAGCAGACTTACTGTTGGAAGTGGATTATTTTTCAGATAAGGCATATTTGGATACTTTGGCGGATAACATCGTTTATACGGGTGAAATAGATCGTTATTTCGACTATTTTTATGGTACTTTAGAATACCGCACTTTGAGATTTGAGACTACTTTACTTGAAGGTCAAGCAAATTTTCAGGGGAATGCAGTCGTAAATTATACTGATGCTGATATTCAATATACACGTATTGTTGAGCACAAACATTTTGAGTTTGGCTGCCAACCAGATACAATTATCACTAAAGAGTTTCCAGCTATATTTGAAAATGGAGCAGAGCCCTATTATCCTATAAATAATAAAGAAAATAATAGTTTATATGAAAAATACTATCAACTGTCTCAGCAACAAAGTAATGTGTTCTTTGGTGGTAGATTAGCTGAATATAAATATTATAATATGGATCAGGTAGTAGAATGTGCATTAAAGATGGTTTCTCTATTAGAATCATAAAACTAATAAATTATGAAAAAGATTACAAAAACAAATTTTCAGGGATTGCGTCAGCTATTCCCTGTGTTAGAAAAAGAAGAGATGCGCCGTTATGTCGGTGGAAACTCTGATGGCTATTATTATAATAGTGGTTGGAATGGCTGTGGAGACTACTACGGTTTTCCTGGCTCTGGTGATAGTTCTTATTACTCTCAATATGATTTTGATAATTGGGAAGGTCCTTGGTATGGTGGTTGGGTTTATGGTATGGGCTATGTCTATCCTGATGTTAATATTTACGGAACTTATGGGGGCCCAAAATACACATTGGATGATTTGTTCTATTGGGAGGGAACATGGAATGGTGGATATGTAGTAGGAGTAGGCTATGTGGGACCGGATAACAATGTGACGACTTATGATCCGAATAAATTGCCTCAAACGGGAGTAGAGATTTACGATATGATGTATCGTAGTGGTTTTGATTTAGGATATGAAGCTGGGCAATCTGGAAGTACATGGGCTAATGTTGGGGCCAAAGCTGCTGCATTTTTGGCTGCAGCATCAGCTGGAAGCGACTTTGGAGATGTAGATTACGAGATGATATATTTTTCTCAAGGCATCAGAGAAGGATATGCAAAAGGTAAGGCTTCAATGGGGTATTGAATATTTTTATAATATAATTCTTATGACTTTAATTTAAATGAGTCATAAGAATTATTCTAAATTACTCGTTTATGAATAAATATATATATTGTCTTTTTATATGCATTCTTGGACTATCGTCTTGTGTAGCTCAACCACTCCCTATAAATTATATAGATGCATATAATTTACATTTTTCTATGGAGGAGGATATGGTTATTGAATATCCATGGATGGAAAATGCAGCATATACTGGTTGTTCCATAAATGTTGAGATGAAAGAATCTAACAGGACTTTGTTTGCAAAAAAATATCTTAAAGGTTTTCCGTCTGATTGTCTTCGAACGGAACTTGAACAGAGAATTCTACTTCCTATTCATAAGGAAAAAGAAGGATTAGTAACATTTGAAGCTAAAGGAGAAAATATTAAAGCTGTTTCTATTTTAATAGATGGGATTGATGATAAGGAAAAATGTGTTTTTTCAGATACAATGACATTTGTTCCAGATAGTTTTCTTAGCAGTGTATCAAAAAAGATATCATTAGAGGGAGTAGAGATGATGAATATTCGTATTCGTGCAGATGGAGTTACTGATACGGAAGCGTATATCGCATTTTCCAAGTTGGATATAATGATTGGGAATAAGAATATCAATGAATATCCTGTTAGAGAATTTCCTAAACTGCTTTTACCGAAAGGTTTTAATTATATTCCTTATCAATCAAGTGCGGAAAATCTATGTGACAAAACTTGTGTAATGGAAGTTCGAAAAATCATAGCTTTAGGAGAATCTATACATGGGAGTAACTCTATTCGTCGCCTTGCATGTCAACTGATGTTAGAGAGTGTGAAGAACAAAGATTGCAAGCTGATAATTTGGGAAATGCCCATGGAAAAATCACTTGTTTATAACAGATATGTGTTGGATGATGAATTTGTGCTCGATTCCATAGAACTCAGTCTTCTTGATGAGCAAAGAATGAAATTTATAAAGGAGCTGAAGCGTTATAACTTAGGGGAAAAAAAAGATCGCAAAGTGAGATTGTTAGGTATGGATTATAATAGCGTCTGCAATTCAGCCCAAAATTCGGCAATAGATATTTTTGATTTTGTGACGCATTTGAATCGTGAGTGGAAAATACCAGAAGCTGATCAATTATCTGTTTTACTGATGGAGAAAGATTGGAAGGATGCGGTTCAATATCTCCAAACACACAAAAGTAATCTTCAAAAGATATTAACTATAGATGAAATAGAATGTATCACTCATATTCTTTCCCTTTCTAATAATATTGGAGGTGACCGTGTAAAACGTTTTATAAACCGTGATTCTGTGATGTTTGTTAACACGAACTTTCTATTGGATCATTTTCCATCTTTTTCTAAAAATCAAGCTATTATTTATGCACATAGTGTGCATATTAATCCGATTTCAACCTACCCTGTTGTGCATTGTGAACCTTTTGGTAAGTATATGAAAGGTAAATATGAGGATGATTATTTGCCACTACTGTTATTAACGGGCAATGGTAGTATGACTATTTATGATCAAGAGTTTAATAGGAGAAGAGAAGAACTGCAGCGTCCACCTACTGAAAGCATTGAATCTATTTTGAATCAGATAGAAAGTGATGTTCTTTATGTTCCTATGACATCTTATTTTGATACTATCGTTTTATCTCGTTTTCAAGGTGATAGAAAATCTCCGCGAGAGTTCTATCCTTATAATTTATACCAACGATATGGGGGGATTTTCTTTATCAAAAATTCTTTTGAACTTAATGAAAATAGAGAGAAAATGAGTGCGTTTGATAAGGCTGAAAGAGTCTTGATGAGAAATAAACAAAGATTAAGAATCTTGGAAGATATAAAGAAACGTTTGAAGATAATTTTATAAAGTTTATATATATTGAGAATATAATGAAGAAGCTTGTTTCTTTATCATTCATTTTCTTATTTCTCTTACAAGGATGTATGTTTAGAGAATATCCTTCATATTATGGCCTTGATTTTAACCTCACTCGTGAGAAATTGGGCATTAATTTGTTAGATTCAACGTGGAAGGGGTGATAAGAACAGAGAAATATTATTCTCGATGGGGTTTCATGCATTGACAAAACTAAAGCCCAATATATAATGAAACTGGTTTGCTATTTTGATGGTATGCTTTCGATGGAAATGGATGTGTATGGGAATGTAAACTCTGGTATATTAGTTCCGGAAAGATTAACAATTATGTTTTATTATCGTTCTAGCAAGTATGATAAGAAGAATGTTTTTATCGGAGAGAAGATGATATGACAGGGTGGGATTATCGGTATACGTGTGATGATGGTCATGAGGGGGGGCGGGCTAGTTTTATTATTAAGCAACAGGCTGATTCCATAATGCGGATATGGAGAGTAGATGATATGTAATAGAGGCCTTTTACTTACAGGATTAATATTCACTAACTAATATATTATAAAAAATGAATCCGAAAATCCCAACAAAGTTATATCCACTATCTAGTTTAATTCTCACCCATATGAGTAATAGGTATATCTTTTCTACTTTAGTGAGCTCCTTGTTAATTCCACAGGTTAGTTCTGCTGTAACCAAGAGGCCGAATATTTTGTTTGTTATTTCTGATGATCAATCTTATCCGCATACATCAGCATATGGATCGCCTCTAGTAAAAACGCCTGCATTCGATTTGATTGCTCAAAGTGGTTGGTTATTCAATAATGCTTTTGTTACTTCACCTGGAAGCAGCCCTTCTCGTGCTTCTATACTTACGGGGCTTTATCCTTGGCAGATAGAAGAGGCAGGTACACATGCTTCTTCATTTCCAGTTGATTATAAATGTTTTCCTGATATATTGTCAGAAGAAGGCTATCATATCGGATACACAGGAAAAGGATGGGGTCCAGGTAATTGGAAAATATCTGGACGCAAACATAACCCTGCTGGTCCTGCTTACAATAAAATTCAGATTCAGCCTCCATATCGTGGGATATCAAAGATTAATTATGCTCAAAATTTCAGAGAATTTCTTCATGAAAGAGATGGAAAACAGCCTTTTTGCTTTTGGGTAGGTGCATATGAGCCGCATCGTCCTTACGAAAAAGATTGTTGGGAAAAAGCTGATAAAAAACAGACTGAAGCGGAAATACCTCCCTTTCTTCCCGATGTTTCTTCTATTAGACAAGATTTATTGGATTACGGGACTGAGATTGAATGGTATGACAGTCATTTGTTTCAAATCATTGATATATTGAAAGAAGAAGGTGAATTTGAGAATACTCTAATTATTGTCATGGCTGACAATGGAATGCCTTTCCCTTTGGCTAAAGCAACTTGTTTTGAATATGGTATCCATGTTCCATTAGCAATATGTTGGACAGAAGGTATAAAAAAAGGGGGAATTAGTGATGAACTTATTAGCAGTGTAGATTTATTCCCAACCATACTTGATGCTGTTGGTATACGAAGCAAAGAGAAGTTGGCAGGTAACAGTATCCTTCCTTATCTAAAGAAACAGAAAAAAAGTACTGGACGAACTACAGTATTTGCAGGCAGGGAACGTCACAGTTCTGCACGATATAACAATTTGGGATATCCAATACGTGTATTGCGAACTAAAGACCTTCTTTATATAAGGAACTTTTGTCCTGAAAGATATCCTGCAGGTGATCCTTGCTGCATAGACAGAGAAGGTAATTTGACTCCGATGTACAGTGCTTATTTTGATATAGACGAAGGACCTACTTGGAAATTTATTGTTGATAACAAAGATAATTCTGAAATATATCCTTATTTTCTGAAGGCAGTGGCAAAACGTCCATATGAAGAACTGTATAATATAAGCTCAGACCCTGGGTGTCTTAAAAACTTGGTAGGTAATAATGAGTATATGGAGGAGCTGGATCATCTTCGTAAAAAGATGAATGATGCACTTAAAAAGACTAAAGATGCACGTTATCTGGATAGTTCTGATCAAGATCAGAATATTTGGGAAAGTTATCCGCGTTTGAATGGGGAAATAAGATCATTTCCAATCCCCCTGTTTTAGTAATATCTATTTAGTATCCTGTACACTTGTTTGATAGTAGAAAATCATATTCCTGCTATCCATCTTAAAACAAGAAGTTTCTCAAATAATAGTGTTGGAGATAATTGGAGATAAGAGGGAAATTTGTATTTTTGTGTGTTGGTGTATAAAAACAGAAGAATATGAGCAATAAGATTTATCCCATTGGCATACAGAATTTTGAAAAGATTCGGAATGGCGGTTATTTCTATATTGATAAAACAGCATTGATTTATCAAATGGTAAAGACGGGTAGTTATTACTTCTTAAGCCGTCCTCGTCGCTTCGGAAAGAGTCTTCTCATATCCACTCTGGAAGCATACTTTCAAGGCAAAAAGGAATTATTTGTGGGATTGGCTATGGAAAAGTTGGAAAAGGATTGGAATAAACATCCTATTTTGCATCTGGACCTCAATATCGAGAAATATGATACTTTGGAGAGCCTTGACAATATGCTTGAAAAGTCTCTGACAGCATGGGAAAAACTATATGGTGCCGAACCGTCTGAACGTTCCTTTTCCCTGCGTTTTGCAGGTATTATACAGCGTGCATACGAGAAAGCCGGGCAACGCGTTGCCATTCTGGTGGATGAATACGACAAGCCCATGCTGCAATCCATCGGTAATGTGGAGCTTCAAAAGAAATTTAGGGACACCTTAAAACCCTTCTATGGAGCGCTTAAGACAATGGACGGTTGCATCAAGTTCGCCCTACTGACAGGGGTGACGAAGTTCGGTAAGGTCAGTGTATTCAGCGATCTGAACAATTTGGATGATATTTCTATGCGGAATCAGTACATTGACATTTGTGGTGTTAGCGAACAGGAGATTCATGATAATCTGGAAGCCGAACTTCATGATTTTGCCGATATACGGGGAGTGACCTATGATAAACTTTGTTCAGAGTTGAGAGAGCGTTACGATGGCTATCACTTTACACATAATTCTATTGGTATCTACAATCCGTTCAGTCTGCTCAATGCCTTTAAGTATAAGGAATTCGGTAGCTATTGGTTTGAAACCGGAACGCCTACCTATTTGGTGGAATTACTGAAAAAGCATCATTACGATCTGGAACGAATGGCGCACGAAGAGACTGATGCGCAAGTGTTGAACAGCATTGACTCCGAATCCACTAACCCCATTCCGGTGATTTATCAAAGCGGATATCTTACGATCAAGGGATATGACGAGGAATTTGGTATATATCGTTTGGGTTTTCCCAATCGGGAAGTGGAAGAGGGATTTATTCGCTTCTTGCTTCCTTATTATGCCAGCGTGAATAAAGTGGAATCTCCGTTTGAGATTCAGAAATTTGTCCGTGAGATACGCTCCGGTGATTATGATTCTTTCTTCCGTCGTTTACAAAGTTTTTTTGCAGATACTACCTATGAGGTGATTCGTGAACAGGAATTGCATTACGAAAACGTCCTGTTTATCGTGTTCAAACTGGTTGGCTTCTATACCCAAGTAGAGTATAATACGAATGACGGGCGTATTGACCTCGTACTGAAGACGGATAAATTTATCTATATCATGGAGTTTAAGTTGGAAGGTACTGCCGAAGAGGCTTTACAGCAGATCAACGAGAAGCATTATGCGCTTCCCTTCGAAATGGATGAACGGAAACTATTCAAAATAGGAGTGAACTTCAGTACTAAAACCCGCAATATAGAGAAGTGGGTTGTAGAAATTCTTTAAAGAATTACATATTTTTATTAGAATAGCTATACCAAAAGTTATATTCAGCCTGTATAATAACGAATAAAACTTTTGGTATGGTTACGCTATGTGAAATTTATGCTGTGTCAGATTGGTGTAACTGTAAGTTTTCCCGATTTGTTTGTACTAGGTAATGTGATTTCTAATAATCCTTGATGGTATGTTCTGCTTTCAACCACTTTCCCATTGAAAGTTACTTGGTAATCTTTCTCCGGATTCATGCAAACAAGAATTGTTCGCTGATGAGGAACTGTTGAATCATCAAAAGCTATTTCTGCCTGATACTGTGTATAATCATCATTGAAATGACTGTTGGAAATCCACACTTCGAAGCCGGCTGAAACTTTCCCTATCCGATAGTATGCAGCAAACCAGTTGAGTATGGGAGATGATAAACCGGAGAATTGATGCCATCCGGCTCCACGTTGTGAGGAGATAATGAAGTGTTCGAAGGTGTAATAACTCTCCTTACATTCTTTTTCCCATGTATTTAATGCGGTAGTTGCTACTTGATAGGCTTTTTCTCCTTCTCCAAGATCCAGCAAGGCTTTCCACACCATCCATTGATGAGGAAACCAAACGGCTCCATTCCAATAACCGTCTGTACGATAATAAGGTGCAGACTGGTCTACTGTAGAAATTCCTACTTCTGTCCACATCTCATCAGGAGAAAATACATGGTTTATCATCCTGCTTGTTTGCTCTTTGGAGGAGATGTTTGCAATAAGTGGGCTTACTCCGTCCAGTCCCTTATTAAAGTTAGAACCATCTTTATATCGATAGATGCCTTTAGGTTTGCCATCTTTGTCATGCATTACATATCCGAAATAACCGGTTTCCTCATCCCATGAATAGGTTTGTAATGCATTTGACAGTTGTTTGATGGTTTGCTCATACTCTTTTACATCTTTTTTAAGACCTAGTTCTTTTGCTGCTAAACGTAAAATTTTAGCAGCTCTGATATAATAAGCCGAAGATACCACTGGAGTAACAGAAGCCTTGTCACGTAAAGCATGTTGAGGCGGATAATCATCCCATCCTCCTGAATTATAGAAATAATCCCATGTTCGTAGCAGACCGGAACCTTTCATTCGGGTTGTGGAGTAGGGATTCTTACCTGTCATAAAATCAAAGAACTGCTTCAGTCGCGGGTATAGAAATTGCAATGCTTCTTTTGACTGTGTATTATTCCATAAATCGTAATAGGCATACATCTGTATGGGCAATGGAGTGCCATGATGAATAAATGCAGATTCACTGCCTACAGGAGTTGTATAAGCTCTGATACACTCAAAAGCCTTAGTAATATCCACATCTATTAATCCCAGAGCTATGAAACCGGAATCCCATGTATAAAGGCTATTCCAATTTTTGCCGGGCGTAAAATGCCGGATATATTGCCCTTGGGTATGGACGGGATAAACAATGTTGGATAATAATGCTGATTGCAGCAAGCGACGTCCGAATTCATACTTCTTGCCATCTGCTAATATTCTGTCTTCAGAGTTATTCGAATCTTTTTGTATTAATGAAGTCAGAGTTTCCGGTGTGGAATGAAACTTCTGAATCTGTTCATTGACTTGTTGGGATGTTCCGGTGCAGACTAAGGCGTATATTGTCTGTTGGGAGTGAGGCGCCAAGACAATCGGACGTAGAAAAGCATTAGAATAATGCCACTCTCTGTTTCCTATTAGTCTCGATGATACATGGTCGTGAGTCTTTTTGCGGAAGAAAGATTCCAGATTGTCATCCAGAACTTCCCGAATCTGAGATTCTTGGTAATTCCATGCTATTCCATAATAGTTATCACATTCCGGATATTTTAAGATAAAATCTTGTTTCGTTTTTCCCGATTTAATTTCGGGAATAAAAGAAAGCTTCCTAGGTAGTATCTTGATTTGCTTTATATCTTCTTCGCTACCGATAAAGAAACCATCTAAATCAGTACTGTAAGTACCCTCTGATATTAATTCTAGCGTGTATTTTCCCGGTTCTTCGCAAGTATAGGGGATTGAGACTATGTTATATTCTCCGGTGCCTTGTAGCTCTAGGCGGCTTTCGGTTATTCTTTTTACTTGAAAAGTGCTTGTTTTTCCTTTAGGAGTATTGTATCTAAATCCTATCATTCCTTTTTCTTTTCCAGGAAGAATATTTATTTCATAGCTCACTTTATCCCCTTTATTTTTTCCAAATCCTTTTCCTAGAACAAAACCACTGAGTGATTGAGAAGTTCGCATTTCGTTCCTTTTCCATCCATCGTATACTAAATTATATTGTGGAGATTTGTATACAGGTTCATTTGATATATAATCGGTTGCATTATGCCACTGTATATTTGCATCTTCAGGGATTTTGAACTGAGGTTGTTCTCCTTCATAATCGATATATGCCATCAAATTAAGAACGAGATTTTGATTAACAGCGGTATTATTGACACAATTCATGCCTACCAATGTTCGTTGCTCATCTAATATGTAATAGGTGACATCAGTAAATACTCGGTCTTTCCACTCCATTTCATAGCGGTATGTGATGTGGCTCATGGATGAATTGATATCCCATGGGTAATAAGATGATTCGAAAAGCGCATGAGGAACCAGTTGACGATTGCGGTAATAGCCTGGCATTACAGAGAAATCGAAACGCATTCCGGCTTTCATATCGGGTATATGCGATATTCCGGCGTATCGTTTAGAGTAAGGCCCCCAAGCTTGCAGTGAGGTGATGTCGTGACTATTGGTAAAACATGATGGAGGGATCGTTGATTGTCCCAATACAGATGTTATCCAAAACATGATCATTAGTAACATCATTAAAGATTGCTTAGTTTTCATATTAGAGTTTAAAATGGTTCGTTGTAACAAAGGTAAGACTTTTGATTTTTTAGAAAGATAGAAACTGTTCAATAAAAAGTATAAATTGTCCATAATGCAAATAATTGGTCATTATAATTTAGTGAAGTCTTCCTTATTAGTTGTTAAAAACGCTTTGGGACTAATTTTCCATTTATTGACCTGTTTGTATTACTCTAAATGCAACAGAATTTCTACTTTTGTGTCGTTCATAAAAACTATTATGATCATTTTATGTGAGTACTTGATAAAATAAAATAAAGAAGGTAAAGAATATAACAATTGTTTTTTGAAGTATAGTTAAAAAGAATGTTTGAAGGATAACACATTTATTTTTTAATCATATGTCGTACAAGGAGCTTGTATTGAGTTCCAACTTAAATCTTATGAAATGAATAACAAGTCAATTGAAAAAACAAGTATCATTCGTCGTATACATCGTTTTATATATATGCTGACAGGGATACTTTTGCTTCTATCGTGCGGATCGGATAACAATAATCCGACTGAAGATCCGGGAAATACTACGAATTACTACCTACAATTACAACCGAATGGTCTGAATGCAATTAGGGTTTCTTGTACAGAAGAAAACTTTGTGTTTCCTTTCCAAATCAAGGTTATAGGGAATGGAACTAATAAAGGGTTTAAAGCTCAAATAAACCCATGGAGTGGGGATGAACTGAAAGCATATAATAATAAGGAGAAAACATCTTATGTACTTTTGCCCTCATCGTTGTATTCTCTGACTTCTACAGAACAGGTTTTCAAAGAAGGAGTTTCAGTTATGGATGTAGAGGTTAGCTTTAATCCGTCTAAAGTTTTTGCTGAATTTAGGGAAAAAGGTGCTGAATATGTCATTGCTTTAAAACTTAGTAGTGATAAAATTCAGGTACGAGATAGTCAGAGCGAAATATTACTTGGCATTTCTTATGATTATCCAACAGCTTCTTTTGCTACCTCTTTTGTAGAGGTTAGTGTCAATAAAGATGTGATTCCTGTATCTATTGCTGCATCACTTGATTATACAATAGATGGGATACCAACAGCTAATCCTTGGGATTTTGTCTGTGGTTTCGTTCTGCCATCTAATGCTGAAGAACTGGTTGCAGAATATAATAAAGTCTATAAAACTTCATATCAACTTCTGCCCGCAAGTAATTATGATTTAGGTGAGGGTGTGTCTTTTAAGGCTGGTGAAACTCAAGCTAATGGAGAAATTACAATTAAGCGTGAAGGAATGGCTGTTGTGGATTATTTATTACCATTGCAACTTGGAGAGTGCTCTAACAATGGAGTTATTTGCCAGGAAGAGATATGCTATCTTAAGGTAGGGCGTACATATACTAATCCAATTATATCAGATAAAAGCGTACCGGACCCTACGGTAATTCGCGCTAATGACGGGTATTTTTATTTATATGCTACTCAAACTAGCACTTATTGGATGCCGATTTATCGTTCGAAAGATCTAGTAAATTGGGAATATCAAAAGACAGCCTTTACACAGGCTACTAAGCCATCTTTATCAGGTGGAGGTGCTTTTTGGGCTCCAGAAATGACATATATTAATGGGAAATATGTTCTTTACTTTTCATGGGCTAAGATGAATGGAGCGGATGTTAGCTATACGGCTGTAGCTGTTTCTGATTCTCCTTTAGGTCCTTTCCCGAACAGTAAGGCGTTAATTACTAATGAAGAGTTTGGTTCTAATGTAATTGACCAGTTTTATTATGAGGAAAATGGAAAGAAATACATGTTTTTTGGAAGTTTCAAGGGAATTTATGTAACGGAACTTACAGATGATGGTCTTTCTGTTAAACGTGATGTGGATGGTAAGCCTGTTTTGAAGAAACAAGTTTGTGGTAATGCATTTGAGGGGACAAATATTTATAAGAAGAATGGTTATTATTACTTATTTGCTTCCATTGGTAACTGTTGTAATGGTATTAATAGCAGTTATAAAGTGGTAGTTGGTCGCTCTAAAGATTTATTAGGTCCTTATGTAGATAAGAAAGGAAAAGGCATGCTTGATAATAGTTGGGAGCTTGTGTTGGAAGGGGATGGACAGAAATGGATCGGACCGGGGCATAATTCTATTATTATACAAGATGATGAAGGTACAGACTGGATGATTTATCATAGTTATATGAAAGATGCAAATGGTGGCGTCGGTGGACGCTTGGGAATGCTAGACCGAGTATGGTGGACTAATGATGGTTGGCCATACATCAAGAATTGTGTTCCTTCTAATTCAGGATTGATACCGGTATTTAATTCTAATAATTGAAATCGATATATATTTATTAACATTTAAAATCAATGTATTATGAAAATGAAAACAAAGAATCATGTTTGGCATTTTTTGTGGGGATTGTTGGCATTGGTTAGTTTCTGTTTCGTCAGTTGTAAAGATGATGACGAAGGAGGAGAACAGCCCTTTGACCCAAGCAAGCCTGTAGTTATTTCTGATTTTACTCCAAAAGAAGGGGGCTTAGGAAGCCGTTTGGTATTATATGGAGATAATTTTGGAAATGATGTCTCAAAAGTAAAAGTGACGATTGGTGGACAAACAGCAAGCGTGATTGGAATCAAAAATCATAATTTGTATTGTTTCGTTCCAGCAAGGGCTTATGATGGAGATATTGAAGTAAGCATTTTGGATGATAGAGGTGAAGAGATTGCCTATGCTGAGGCAGAAGAAAATTTTGTCTATAAGAAAAAGATGTTGGTAACTACACTTATAGGCGAAACAGACCCGGAGATAGCGGATGAAAATAAAAATTTTGATGTAAAAGATGGTCCATGGGGCGATTGCGGAGGTTTGGAAAAAATGGAGTGGATGGTTTTTGACCCTAATAATAAGGATAAATTGTATGTTTGTGGTGGGGCAAAAACATATCGTGTTGTTGATTTTTCAAAGAAGACATTAGGAACTATTGCGTTTACAGGTGAGGCGGCTGGAGAATGTAATATTTTGAGCTTCAGTAATAATGGAGAGTTAATTGTTGTTCGGAATATAACGACAGACAATAAAAATGGTATATTCTTTTATTCTCCTGAATCAAATTTCACAACACAAACAAAGGCTCTTTATGCTCGAGGATGTAGAGCGGCAATTCCTCATCCTGTGAATGGAGAAATATACACATCTAGGTATGATAAAGGGTGGATTGGTAGATATGATCCAGAAACGGGAGAGTATAATCCAAGTTTCTTACAAATGTATCGTGCTAGCCTTGACTTATATGTTGTAATACATCCGACAGGGAACTATATGTATATCATGGTGAGAAATAGACATACCATTTATCGGGCGGATTATAACTGGGAAACAAAAACATTTGGAACTCCTTATCTAGCTTGTGGCAAAGATGGTACATCGGCTTGTGAAGATGGAGTAGGTAGTATGGTTCGATTAAACCAACCTCAACAAGGATGTTTTGTGAAAAATCCTGATTATGAGGGGCAGGCGGATGAGTACGATTTTTATTTCGTAGATAAACAGAATCATTGTGTTCGAGTTATGACACCGGCTGGAAAAGTAACTTTGTATGCCGGACGTCCGAATGGGGATGGAACTAAAGGATTTAATGATGGAGATTTCCGTACACAGGCTCGTTTTAATTATCCAGCGAGCATTGTATACGATGAAGTGAGGGGATGTCTCTTAGTGGGAGACTCTAATAATCATCGTATACGTAAGATTGCTTTAGAGGAATAATAATGATAAACACATATAATATAATGAAACATTTTTTATTAACATGTTTGTTGTTGCTAGGATTCTCTGGCTTTGTTTTTGCACAAGAGAATATTGTAGTAACAGGTATCGTGACTGATACGAACAAAGAACCTATGATTGGTGTAAATGTATCTGTTGCAGATATGCCTGGTTTGGGAGCCATTACAGATATAAATGGTAAATATTCGTTGAAGACACCTCCGTATCATAAAATCGTGTTTTCATATATCGGTTATGAGAAGTTGGAAGTATTGGTAAAAGAACAGCGTGTAGTTAATGTTGTAATGCAGGAGTCTAGTGCTACATCTATTGACGAAGTTGTTATTACTGGAACCGGTATACAAAAAAAACTTACGGTCACGGGGGCTATTACAAATGTTGATGTAGAAGAGCTGAAAACAACTCCAAGTACATCTATGGCAGATGCCTTAGCAGGAGTTGTACCGGGTATTCAGGCTATGCAGGCTAATGGACGCCCAGGTACTGTTTCAGAGTTCTGGATACGTAGTATTTCTACATTTGGTGCTAATAGTTCAGCGTTGGTTTTAGTTGATGGCTTTGAACGAGATTTGAACGAAGTTAATGTGGAGGATGTAGAATCATTTAGTGTATTGAAAGATGCTTCTGCCACCGCAATTTATGGTAGTAAAGGTGCTAATGGGGTAGTTTTGATCAATACTCGTCGTGGTAAAGAAGGCAAAATTAATATTAATGCAAAAGTGGAGGGGTTTGCATCCATGCCTACTAAACTTCCTGAATTTGTGGATGGATATACTTATGCATCAATGGCAAATGAGGCAAAATTAGCACGTAATGAAGAACCTCTCTATCAGCCGGAAGAGCTAGAAGTTTTCCGTTTAGGGCTTGATCCGGATTTATATCCAGATGTAGACTGGATGGATTTAATGTTACGTGATGTATCTTATAGTTCCCGTGTGTCATTGAATATGACTGGTGGAGGTAAAACTGCTCGGTATTATGTAGGAGGTAGTTATCAAAATCAACAGGGTATATACAAGACTGATAAATCATTGAAAGACTATAATACCAATGCAAACTTCAGGAAATGGACCTATCGTATGAATGTGGATATTGATATAACAAAAACGACTCTTTTGAAAGTTGGTGTTTCTGGATCATTACGTCAACAGAATGATCCGGGAGTAGGGACAGATGCTATATGGACAACATTGATGGGCTATAATTCTATTATGATGCCAGTGACGTATTCGAATGGCAAGATCCCTTCTTGGAGTGAGAAAGAAGATAATATAAATCCATATACTCAGGCTACACAAACAGGTTTTAATGAGAGTTGGAAAAATAATATTCAAACGAATGTGACATTAGAACAGAAATTAGACTTTATCACTAAGGGACTTAGGTTTATTGGAAGGTTTGGATATGATACGGAAAATTCGAATTGGATAAAGCGAGTGAAATGGCCGGAGTTATGGAAGGCTCATTCATACCGGAATTCTGATGGAACATTAGAGTTTGATCGTGTTTCACCAGAAAAGAAAATGACTCAAACATCCGGGTCGGACGGTATACGGAATGAATTCTTCGAATGGGAATTGCATTATGAACGTGGATTTAACAACCATCATACTGGAGCTGTAGTGAAATATACGCAATCCTCCAAAGTCTCTAATCAAAATATCGGTACTGAGTTAAAGAATGCTATTGCCCGTCGTAATCAAGGACTTGCAGGGCGTGTTAATTATAATTGGAACTATCGTTATTTTATTGATTTTAATTTTGGATATACAGGTTCTGAGAATTTTCATAAAGATCACCGTTTTGGCTTTTTCCCTGCTGTTTCTGGCGCATGGAATATTGCGGAAGAAACTTTTATGAAGGGATTAACATGGCTTAATATGTTTAAAGTCCGTTATTCTTGGGGTAAAACAGGTAATGATATCTTGAAAAAAGATCTTCGTTTTCCTTACTTGTATACAATCGAAACTATGATGACGGATGAGAATGAACCTAAACCTACAGGAGGATATCAGTTTGCGGATGTCGGTTATGACAGATATTATGGAGGTATGCGTTATTCATCATTAGCCTCGACTAATGTCTCATGGGAAATTTCTACTAAACAGGATTTGGGTATTGATTTTTCACTTTTTAATGATAAGTTGACAGGTGAGATCGATTATTATAAAGAGAAAAGAGAAGGTATTTATATGGAGCGTGCCTATTTACCTTGGATCGTTGGTTTGGAAAGTAAGCCATCTGCTAATGTTGGAGTAGTAAAAGCAGAAGGATTTGATGGTCGTTTCACTTTTAAACAAAAGGTTGATAAGGTGAACCTGACAATACGCGGAAACATGACTTATGGTAAGAATGAGATCGTGGAACGCGATGAAGAAAATAGTATCTATTGGTACAAGATGCAGGAAGGACATCGTGTGAATCAGGCAATGGGACTGGTTTCACTGGGTCTGTTCAAGGACTATGAAGAAATTCGTAATTGGCCAAAACAATTTGGTGAGGTTATGCCGGGTGATATTAAGTATAAAGATATTAATGGAGATGGTGTAATTGATGATAATGATAAAGTAGCTATTGGATCTACTACAAAGCCTAATTTTACTTATGGTTTTGGTGCATCTGCTCAATGGAAAGGGTTGGATGCGAGTGTGCATTTTCAAGGTGTAGGCAAATCTTCTTACTTTATAAACGGTTCCACTGTCTATATGTTTTCTGGTGGTGATGGTTGGGGAAATGTATTGAAGGAAATGGCCAATAGTAACCGATGGGTTTTGGGAGTAAATGAAGATCCGAATGCCGATTATCCTCGTTTAACTTACGGGAATAATTCTAATAATAATCGTGCTTCTACCTTCTGGCTTAGAAATGGGTCTTATCTTCGTCTGAAAACCTTGGATGTAGGTTATTCACTTCCAACGGCACTAGTACGTAAGGCTCATTTGAATAAGGTACGTTTCTTTTTTACCGCTACAAATCTGCTTACTTTTTCAAGTTTTAAGCTTTGGGATCCTGAAATGGGAAGTTCGGATGGAAAGAAATATCCGCTTAATAAAACTTTCTCTTTAGGAGTATCTGTTAATTTATAAAAATGAACGTGTATATGAAAAAACTGATAGTAATTTTATCCTTTACAGTAGGATTGATTTCTTTGGCAGGATGCTCTGATTATTTGGACTCAGATTACATCTTTGATGAGCGTATGTCTATAGACGATGTCTTTCATAATAAAGATTATACTAATAATTGGTTAGCAAGAGGTTATGCTTTTCTTGCTAATGGTTATTTGCAAGATGTTGGTAGTAAGAAAAATGTTCCTTTTAATTTTGCAGATGATATGTATTATTGGGAGGATTCTGATGCTAGTGGTTACAGAAAGTGGAAAAGTGGACGATATAATGAAAATGGGGTATATGGTTCGAGTTCGGGTATTTGGCAGAACGCTTATAAGGGAATTCGTCAAGTATCTATCTTTCTGAATAATATTGATAAAAATGAATTGTTTACTCCGGAAGAAATTTCAGACTTTAAAGGACAAGCTCATTTTCTCAGAGCTTATTTTTATTGGTTGACACTTCGGGCGTTTGGACCTGTGCCGATTATTCCGGATGAGGGAATAGATTATACTCAGGAATATGATGAGTTAGCCTATCCTCGTAATTCTTATGACGAATGTGTGGAATATATTACTGGTGAACTAACGAAAGCTGCAAGTGTTTTACCTCTTCAGCGAGGAGTGCAAGAGATTACTCGTCCAACCCGTGGAGCTGCATTAGCATTACGTGCTAAAGTTCTTCTGTATGCAGCTAGTCCATTATTTAATGGTAAGGCTCCAGATGTTGTTTCATTGGCTTTGATTAATAAAGATGGAAAGCGTTTGCTTCCAGAATCTTATGATGAATCTAAATGGGCTAAAGCAGTGGCTGCTGCTAAAGATGTGATGGATTTGAATATCTATGGATTACATGTGGCTAATTATAATGCTAGTGAAGGAAATATTGCTTATCCCAAAACAATAGCTCCGCCGGCTGATGGGGATTTTTCCGAACAGGATTGGCCAAATGGTTGGAGAAACATAGATCCTTTTCAATCGTATCGTGAATTGTTTGACGGCTCTATCATAGCCAGTCAGAACGAAGAACTGATTTTTACTCGTGGTATAAATCAGGGTAATGAAGGAATAGGTATTATGGTAGTTCATCAGTTACCACGAAGTGGTGGTGGGGGATATGGTTCGCATGGTATGACACAAAAACAGTGTGATGCATATTATATGAACGATGGTGAAGATTGTCCGGGTATGAATGATATGTATAGAGGCTATGCAGGATATGAAGGACGTTACAACACAGATCCTAGACCGGCAGGTTATGTGGAAGCAAGTGAACTTGCACAGTATCCGGAATTAGGACCGTTAGGTGAGGGTGTATCCAAACAATATGTGAGGCGCGAACCACGATTTTATGCTTCAGTTGCTTATAATGGAAGTACATGGCACTTTCTGAATGCGGAGGATAGTAAAAACGAGGAAAAGAATATTCCTATATTTTATTATCGGGGAGGCTATAAAGGGTATAACAATGGATATACAAGTGGTTATACTCTTCAGACAGGTATTGGAGTAAAGAAGTATGTGCATCCGGATGATATTAGTTATACGGAGAAAACCGCTTATGATCAAACTCGTCTAGAGAAGAAAACAGATCCGGCTATTCGTTATGCGGAAATTCTAATGATTTATGCGGAGGCCCTAAACGAATTAACGGGATCTTATGACATTCCTTCATGGGATGGAAATAAAGTTCATTCTGTTAGTCGCGATATTAATGAAATGAAAAAAGGTATTCGTCCGGTTCGTTGTCGTGCAGGATTGCCTGATTATAGTATGGAAGTATATAGTAGTCAAGACAAATTCCGTACTAAACTGAAACGTGAATGGCAGATTGAATTTTTTGCTGAAGGGCATCGTTACTGGGATTTGCGCCGCTGGATGGATGCTCCAGTAGAAGAGGCTACTCCTGTGTATGGGTGCAAAATGTTAGGGACGGGGGCTGCAATATGTTAGCTACGGAAGCGATGAAAGATCAGTTTCATACTCCGACAATGTGTACGACATTGCCAACTATTTTTGCTACCAAGATGTGGCTATGGCCGATTAATCATGAAGAGCTAAAACACAATATAAACTTAATTCAGAATCCGGGTTGGACAAATCCTGAATAATCTTTTTAAAATCAGAAAGATGAAAAATATATATTATCTATTTTTAGGGTTGATGACCATTTTGGGGGTTGCAGCCTGCAATAATGAATGGGAAGATGAGCAGTATTTGCTACAGGCATCTTTCAAAGCGAATGTCACTGACCAAGGTGTGACGACAACTTATGTACGTTTCAATTCTGGTGGAGTAGTCAAATATAACCTTCCGATTTTGATGAGTGGTTCAACTGTAAATACACAAAATCGAACTATTCATATTGGTTTGGATCCTGATACATTGGCAGTACTGAATGAAGAACAGTATGGGCATCGTGAAGAACTTTATTTTCGGCAGTTGCCCAGTCAATATTATAATATGCCGGAAACTGTGGAAATGCTAGCTGGAGAATCATTGGCGGTACTTCCTGTTGAGTTCACATTGGATGAGTCATTAGATCAGTCGGATAAGTGGGTGTTGCCATTGCAGATATTGACAGATCCGTCTTATGATTATCAAGCCAATCCGAGAAAATATTATCGGAGAGCAATGTTGCACCTCCTTCCATTCAATGACTATTCGGGGTTGTATGATGCAAGTCAGTACAAGTGCTATCTAGAAGGAGATAAAACGGTTCCTTTGACTGTTGAGTCAACACGGGCATATGTGGTAGATGATAATACGATTTTTATTTATGCCGGTACGAGAGATATTGATTACTTGGATCGTAAACAATATAAGGTTTTTATTCGATTTACGGACGAGATTGTAGATTGTCAGACTAAAAAACTGGAAGTGTGGTCGGATAATGATGAAATAAAATTGACTACTAGTGGAATACAGAGTTATTCAATAAGTGAGGAAATGGATCCATTGAAGGTTTATTTGAAGAAAATATTCATTACTCTCAACTTGAACTACTCTTTTAAGGACATTACTCAAATTCCGGGGGCGTCTATTAATTATCAGGTGGAAGGATCGTTGTCGATGTTACGTCAGCTTAATACTTTGATCCCTGACGAAGATCAGCAAATCCAATGGTAAAAACATGGAACTTTAAACTTTGTTGAATAATGAAGGAGGACTCGTAGGATGAAAGAGTCCTCCTTATAATATTATGAACTATATGCGATACGGAATATGTTTGAAAATGTGGTTTGTTTTAGGTGCTATATGTTTAATGTCATGTAGCGGTGGTAATGATTCATTGGCTGATATAAATATAGAAAAAGAGGAAGGGCAGAAAACTGTAGTTGTAGAATCTATTTCAGGTTTTGTAGCAAAAGAAACTAATAGAGCAAATGAATTATTATTAGAATGGAAAAATCCTTCCGATATTGCAGTTGTTGAAATACTTTATTCTCTGAAAGGAAAAGAGGAACTTTCTGAAACTATAAATGTACGGGTATATGGTGAGAGAAACAGTTCTTATACCCTTAAATTAGTAGAATATGGAATTTATCAGGTTAGTGCCGTGGCTATTGACAATTATGGGAAGCGTTCTGAGAAAGTAACTATATCGGCTACTCCAGCTAAAGAAGATACAATTGATCCGGATATTATAGTAGAAAATAAATTGCCTATTGCTGACCCTTTTGTACTATACTATGAAGGTAAATACTATGCATATGGCACTCGTGTTAATGGCTTTGAAGTGTATATCTCTGAAGACTTGAAACAATGGAAACGAAATGATATTAAAGCTTTGTCACCGGAAAATTCATGGGGAACGAGATGGTATTGGGCACCGGAAGTATACTATGTGAAGTCGAAGAATCTATTTTATATGTTTTATTCAGTGGATGAACATATCTGTGTCTCTACTTCTACTAGCCCGGAAGGTCCATTCATACAGAGAGAAAAGAAACCTATTGTAGCAGATGAAAAAGGAATTGATACCTCATTTTTTATAGATGATGATGGTACTCCTTATCTCTATTATGTGCGATTTACCGGGGGAAACGTGATTTGGGTAGCAGAAATGAATGATGACTTGACCAGCATAAAAAAAGAAACATTGACTAAATGTATAAGTGCTACTGAGCCTTGGGAGAAAAAACAAGGAACGATTGCCGAAGGTCCTTCGTTGTTGAAAAAAGGAGATACATATTATTTAATATATTCGGCAAACCATTATGAAAGTAAAGATTATGCTGTGGGGTATGCAACGGCTAGTTCTCCTAAAGGACCTTGGACCAAGTATAGTGGAAATCCGATTCTCCGAAGAGACAAAGAGGCCGCTAAGTCTGTAGGACTGGTTGGTACAGGGCATGGAGCACCTTTTGTCTGTGCAGATGGAAGTTATAAATATATCTTTCATGCTCATGCAAGTGAGACTAGTGTAGGTCCTCGCACTTCCTACATCAGTAACTTCAATATCTCCGATAAAGGAGTAATTAGTATTACAGGAGAAACAATTGAACCGGTGAGAATAAAGTAATTATTTAAACTAAGAATACCATGAAAAATAATAGCTGGATACGTGATATAGCGAGGACATTATTTTGTACATTCCTGATATCAATAGCAGGAGGTATGCTTTATAGCTGCTCCAGTGAAGATGAAGAACCTGTACCACCAGCTCAGGAAGGTACAGGAAATGACACAAAGGAAAAATATACCTATGTATATCAGTTAAAGGCGGAGAATTATAATATGCCGACAGAGGGTACTATCTCCCCTGAATATGATGACTCTCCTGAGGGAAAAGATATTAGCAATTTGGTTGATGGAGACTGGACAACTTCTTTCTATACTCCTAATAATTCTGTCTCTATCATCTGGAAGGGAAAAGAGCCGGTTGTAATACGTTATTATTCGGTTATTGCAACCGGAGATAAAGAAGGAAATGCACCCAGTGCGTGGTCTCTTTACGGATCGAATGACAATGTGAAGTGGACCGAACTAGACAATAGAATTCGGCAGGAGTTTGAAAAAAAAGAGAAAAAGTTTCTAGAGTTAAGTCATAAGGAGGCGTATCAGTATTATAAACTGACCATTCATCGGAATCAAGGAGGAAAAGGAATCGAAATTCAAGAATGGATGTTGCAGACCAAGCGGACCATTGCTACTCCCTTACTGACTGATTTCCCGGAAGGGAGTACTCCTAAGGAGATAGGCAAACGGCTGGGAAGGCTTTTTGCAAAAGGAAAGCATAATGGAAAAACTCTCAGTTATCCGGAAACTTTTACATGGAACGGAGCATTGAAATATGCGGAGGTAGCAAAAGACAATGAACTGATCCAGCCTTTGAAAGATGGGTTTGAGTCTTTCTTTACTACTGACAAGAGCTTTTTGCCTAGGATGGATCATGTTGACCGGAATATGTTCGGTAGTCTTCCTCTGACGTTGTATCTGATCACTAAAGACGAACGATATCGGGAAATGGGTATGCCTTATGCAGATACTCAATGGGAAGTACCGGAAAATGCAAGTGCAAGTGCGAAGTCATGGGCAGCGAAGGGATATAGTTGGCAAACTCGCTTGTGGATTGACGACATGTATATGATTCCTGTCATCCAAACGCATGCTTATAAAGTGACCGGTGAATTGAAATATGTTGAGCGCGCTGCTAAAGAAATGGCGATGTATCTGGATGAGTTGCAACGTACGAATGGACTTTTCTATCATGCACCGGATGTACCCTATTTTTGGGGAAGAGGAAACGGATGGGTGGCGGCAGGGATGGCAGAAGTGCTTCGCTATCTGCCGGAATCGAGCCCATATCATTTGCCTATTGTAAGAGGTTTCCAGCGTATGATGGCAAGTCTGAAAAATTATCAAACAGAAGAGGGGATGTGGAGACAGTTGATAGATAAACCGGACTGCTGGGTAGAAACATCGGGCTCGGCTATGTTTACTTACGCATTTATTATGGGAGTGAAATATGGATGGTTGCCGGTAAAGGAGTATGGTGAGGCTACTCGAAGAGCATGGTTGGCTATGCTTACTTATATAAACTCGAATGATAAAGTAAGAGAAGTGTGTGTCGGTACCAACAAAAAGAACGACATGCAGTATTATTATGATCGTCCGCGTAATACGGGAGATTATCATGGACATGCACCCTATCTTTGGTGTACGGTTGCTCTTCTGGAAAAATAACGATGAATACGGGCAATTCTGTCTTTTATTAAAGTATTTTGGGACTAAAATCTTATTTATTGACCTGTTTTTGGTATGTTGAATAAAAGGAAACCTCTACTTTTGTTCCATGCCAAAAAACATTTAAAACTATAACATAAATATGCACAACTTTGTTAAGACCCTTTTTTCTGTTTTGCTACTACTTTTCTGTTCAGTATTGACTGCACAAAATAGGACGAATGAAACCAGAGACCCTAATCGTATTTGGCTTGATTCGGAAGTCACCCATCATGGAGATTATCAGTGGAAAATGATAAAAGCAGGCGATACCACAGATCCGGGTGAGAAAATATCTTCATCAGATTATCCGATAGAAAAATGGTTGCCAGCCATTGTTCCCGGTACAGTCTTAAATTCTTTAGTGTATAATCAGAAATATCCGGAACCTTATTATGGAGTCAATAATAAGCTTGAATCAAAGTTGATTCCTGATCTCTCTCAGGTCGGACGTGACTTTTATACTTATTGGTTCCGTACAGAGTTTGAGGTCCCTCAGTCTTTTAAGGGGAAGAATGTTTGGTTGCAACTGGATGGTATTAATTATCGGGCAGAAGTATGGGTGAATGGGAATTTGCTTAGTACCATCAATGGTATGTTCATACAGGATTATATCAATGTGACCGATTTTGTAAAGATAGGAAAGAATAATGCACTAGCTGTAAAAGTGTATCCGGTTGATGTTCCCGGAAGTACTAAGCCGAAGTCTTGGGGGGCTGCGGGAGAATTCCATAATGGTGGTAACGGTAATATCGGATTGAATACTACGATGTTGATGACTGTAGGCTGGGACTTTACCTTTATGGATGGTATCCGTGATCGTAATACAGGTATCTGGAAAAATATTTCTATCTATGCTACCGGAAAGGTAGCTCTACGTCATCCGTTTATTAAGTCTGAATTGCGCAAACCGGATTATGACCAGGCACGTGAGACCATATCTGTAGAGGTGATCAATCCGTCAACTAGCAATAGTGGTATTAATTGCAAAGTAAAGGGTGAGATTGTAGGTGAGAATATATCTTTTGAGAAATCATTCCGGGTGATTCGGGGAGAACAAAAACTGGTTACTTTTTCTCCGGACGAGTTTCCGCAACTTGTGATGAATTCTCCTCGCTTGTGGTGGCCGGTCAACAAAGGACCGCAAAACTTATATGATCTGAAGCTGACCGTATCGGTTGACGGAGTGGTCTGTGATTCTGTAAAGACAAGATTTGGTATTCGTGAAATCACTTCCGATACTAAAACTCCGGACAAATCACGTGTCTTTTATGTAAATGGCAAACGATTGTTTATCCGTGGTACGAACTGGATACCGGAAGCTATGTTGAGACACTCTGATGAACGTACGTATGCTGAATTGCGCTATACCCGCCAGTCGGGCGTCAACCTTCTGCGTATGTGGGGAGGTGGTATTGCCGAATCTGACTATTTCTTCCAGCTTTGTGATGAACTGGGTTTGCTGGTATGGCAGGAATTCTGGATGACAGGGGATACTCGTCATCCTCATGACAAGGCTCTCTATATGAGTAACGTGGAGTCTACAGTGAAGCGTATTCGTAATCATCCGTCTCTGGCTTATTACGTTGCTTCCAATGAAAGCACAGAAATGACCGGAACTCCCGAACTGCTGAATCAGCTGGATGGTACACGTGGATATCAGATGCAGTCGGAGTGTGCCGGAGTACATGATGGCAGCCCTTACAAACAGGTGAATCCGATGCAGCATTATGAAAATACAGCTTCTCCACGAGGTAGTCGTGTAGATGGCTTTAATCCTGAATATGGTGCACCGACTCTTCCTACAGTAGAAATACTCCGGGAAATGATGGATGAGAAAGACCTGTGGCCTATCAACAAAGAAGTGTGGGATTATCTGGATGGAAATGGTTTCCATCTGATGACTACCATGTATACAGACTTGGTGAATCATTATGGAAAGTCATCTTCGATTGATGAATTTGCTCAGAAAGGACAACTGCTGGGTGCAATAAACTCCAAGAGCATCTGGGAAGTATGGAACTATAATAAGCTGGATTATGGCGACCGTTTTTGTTCGGGCCTTTTGTTTTGGTATCATAACTGTTCTATGAGGCAGGTAGCTTCCCGTATGTGGGACTGGTCTTTGGAACCGACAGCTTCGCTTTATCACACGGCCAATTCTTTAGAACCTTTGCATGCTCAGTTCGATTATCTTAAAAATACGGTTTCCGTAGTGAATGATTTCTATCGTTCTTTCGATAACTACAAGGTTACAGCACAGGTGTATGATATAAATAGCCGGAAGGTGTTTGAAGAATCGGCTACTGTTAATCTACCGGCTGATGGAGTAGCGAATGATGCGTTGACTATTCGTTTTCCCGAAGACATTTCTCAAGTTCACTTTATCAAATTAATACTGAAAGATGAGAAAGGGAAAGACGTTTCTTCTAATTTTTACTGGCGTTCCAACGATAAGTACGAAGGAAAGACGACCTTGACCGGCCCGGCAGCCTCTGGCTTTGAGGATTTGAGTAAACTTCGGACTTCTAAAGTGAAACTGGCTTATAAGGTGAGGGAAGAAGGTGATAACTATTTTGTTGATATCACTATGAGGAATACATCCAATCAGATAGCTTTCTTCAATCAACTGCAATTCCTTAATGCAAAGATGAGTCCGATACGTCCGTCATTCTATACGGATAATTTCTTCTCCCTGACTCCGGGTGAAAAGAAGACGGTAACGATCGAGACGGCGAAGAAAAAACTGGGTGAAGGAGTAATATTGGTATTAAAAGGATGGAATATCGATAGCCAAAAGTATAAACTTAAGTAAGATGAAACTTAAACTTATAGCTACATTGATAGGTGGATTGTTTAATTGAGTGTTAGTGAATCGGACAAAGGAACTAATGTTCATCAAATGATAAATAGAATACTATGACTTCTAGAAGAGAATTCTTAAAAAAAGCAGGGCTGTTGACCGCAGCTTTCACTGTACCCACTCTCAATACGCAGGGAGAAACAACGCAATCCAGGCTGAGTCTGAAGAATACAAAGATTGCCGTAGATGATCGGTGGGATGTTATTGTAGTTGGCGGAGGACCTGGCG
>OGPZ01000684.1_pt1 | contig 28392 bp, 29 predicted proteins | sample 1553111 | NCBI WGS metagenome assembly OGPZ01 (sample SAMEA2579968, study PRJEB22360) | human gut metagenome
AGCATATAGATCTCGCTGGTTATGGTGTCGATATATTTTAATGTATCAAGCTTATCATAGCCGCCAAAAAAACACGTTTTCAGACTATCCATTTTTCTTCCCCCTGCCTTACTGCTGTTTTGCACAGCAATTGTTATCAAAGCCTACAATCTTTATTTGATTTAATTATATCACAAATACTTAGCTTTGTCAATAGGTTTGAAAATGAATGTTCACAGTTAAGTAATTTTATATGAATTTTCGTGGCGTTTTATGTTGAATAATTATAGATATAAAAAAACGCAGCCCTTGCAGACTGCGTTTTTACGTTATATAAGTCTTTTGATTATAGTGATGTTGTTGTATCTTGAAAAATACTCAACATTTGAAATAACGATACCAGTGGCAGTGTTCTGGGCGTGTACCATTTTGCCGTCGCCGATATAGATAGCAACGTGGTAAATGCTCGAGATCGACGCTCCGCCAAAGAAGATAACGTCGCCCTTCTTCATGTTGTTATATGAAACTGTAGTGCCGTATAAAGCCTGCGACGCCGCATAGTGCGGAAGATTTATTCCCACCTGTGCGAACGAGAGCATCACAAGACCCGAACAATCCGTTGCACCAAACTGTGAACCGCCCCATACATACGCTCCGCCCACCATGCTTTTGGCATATGAAACAACAGTGTCTATTTTAGAACTGCTTGAATAATCAGGCTTAGGCGCAGGAGCTGCTGTTGTGGTAGTGGTCTTTTTGCTTGTTTCAGGCTTTGGCTTAGCTGTTTCCTGGGGAGTTGTGGTAGTCTGAGCCGTAGTTTCGTCAGGCTTTTCCGTCTGAGCCGGCTTCTTCGTGGTAGTGGTCTTTTCACCGCTGTTGCCACTCTTTTTGGTGGTGGTAGTCTTTTTCTTGGTGGTGGTCGTAGTCGTGGTGGTATTCGCCTTTGAGGACACCTCCGAATACTTATTGTCCACCTGCTGTGACTTATCTTCAAGGTCGCTCTTATCGTTCTTTATCTGCTCGATAAGCTTGCCCGACTCCTGCTCCATTTTCAGAAGCTCTGCCTGCTCGCCCGCCAAAGTTTTCTGCTCCTTGGCATATTCCTCAGCCTTTGCTTTGAGCTGTTTTATCTGCTCATCAAGCTCCGCCTTGGTCTTTTCAAGCTTTTTATACTGATCCAAAAGCTCGTTAAGCTCGTCATTATCGTGCTTTGCAACTCTCGTCACAAGCTCTATCCTCATAAGAATGTCATAAAAATCAGATGAATTTATCAGCACGTTCGTGTACGAATCTGCTCCTCCTGCAACATACATTGCACGAATACGCTCCATAAAATCGTCCTTGCCCTCGTTTATTGCAGTTTCCTGCAAGTCAAGGCTGTGCTGAGTGTCAAGCTGTTTGCCGTCAAGCTCTGCCATTTGATCTTCAAGCTCAGAGGAATATTTCTCTGAATTTGCTATCTTTTTCTGTATGGACTTATATTTTTTCTTTATAGCCTCAAGGTTGTCCTGCTCGTCGGCAAGCTTTTTGTCAGCGTCAGCTATCTGCTTATCAAGCTCCTGCTGTTGCTTTTTTAGCTCTTCAAGCTGACTGCTGTATGTATCGTTATCCGCCAAAGCGATATCACTTACGCTTCCGTCAGAAAAACCAAAGGCGGCAAAAGCTATGCACAGAGCCATACAGCCTGCGGCTATTCTTTTCATGGGGTAAAAATTTTTCATAATATCAGTTCTCCAAAATATGAGCGTATTATATATTTCTCACGCTGTAACGTTTATGTAGTCCTTTTCATTATAACGCAAAACCCCGTTCTTGTCAAGAAACCAGCCGCTAAAAGCCGTATTTTCGGCATTTTAAGACAATTCGCCACACATATTTTGTGCGTTATTGCACCTATTCTCCTCCGAACATCTCACCCAAGGTCTTTCCTATAAGCTCGCCTGTATACTGTGCCTGAGTGATAGAATTGCCGTGACTTCCCACCTCTATAAGAAGCGAGCCGGTGGTCAAGTCCTGATTATAGTGGCGATAGTCAAACAGAATAGGCCGTGTAAGCCCCTGCCAATCGCTCTCCAAAGCCGACTGCAAGGCACAGGCAAAGTGAAAATTCTTCATATAGTCAGGCATACCCATAGTGCCGTCATCACACCCTGATATTATCATAAGCTGAGCCGCTTCCCTGCCCTCTATCTCCGTCACAGGTGCGAGCCTTGTGCCGTCCTCACGTTCTATGCCGTCACGGTGAACGTCAAGACATACCTTTATAGAGGGGTACTCCTCCAATATCTGTTTTACCGCCATTCGGCTTGAATCGTAAGAGCCGTCATAGCTGGGATAATCATGCACAAGTGTATCGTGGATATACGCAATGCCTGCTTTGTCAAGCTGTTCGCATATCTTGTCCCCTACCGACAGCATATTCATTTCAGGGTCGGTGGTCTTACAGGAAAAGGAGCTGTCATAGTGGTCTTTGTCTGTGGGCTCAAAGCTTTCCGTGGCGTGGGTATGATAAATAAGTATCTGCGGCTCAGAGGAATTTCCGTCTATTTGAAAATCATACGGCTTTGAGCTTTCCTCGTAAAGCTCATCATTTGAAAGCTCAGTGCAGTTTCTCACCTGACCGCCGCCGTCAAGGTCGAAATACTGCTCGCCGTCATATCTGCCGTAGGTGTATTTTTCTATAACACCGTCATTTCCCTCCATGCTTGCAGGGTATGGTATCTTGTCCGTCACGTCCTGAGCAGGCAAAGGGCTTGGCACTTCTGCGCTTACAGAGGGCGTTTGCTTCTCCTGTGGCGCCATATCCATATCCCATATACTGTGCTTTGACACCACTGCCGCTTCAAGTTTACTTGGATATGCGGTCTGCGCAGTTGCTTTGCTATCATCATCAGCGGAAAAATAAGGCTTGTATTCTCCCATAGCCACCCCTGCCGCCACAGCCGCCACCCTGCCGAACCTGCTTGCAGATCTTGCATAAAGCCATATCCCCGTGGGCATAACGAACGCCACAATTATAACTGCAACACAACGCAGGCAGACTTTCTTTATATCCAATGCTGTCACTCCCATATACATCTTAGTATTATAATGTATATGCAGGACGAGCCGTCATATTACCTGCCCAGCTTCACCTTAACAGGCTTGCCCACTGTCATAGAGTCATGGGTCACGTTGCAGTCATAGCATAGTATCTTCACGCCCTTTCGGGAAGCTTTCTCCAAAGCCTCTCCGAACTCAGGGTGAGTATCATAATTTGGCGTGAAATATTTCACATCGCTCATCTGAACGAGTATCATTATATAAGACTCATACCCCTCATCAAGGCAGTGAGAAAGCTCCTCTATATGCTTCACCCCACGGAGGGTAGGAGCGTCAGGGAAAAGCACAACGCCGTCTTTCTCCAGCGTACAGCCCTTTACCTCCATGAAGATCTTCCTATCCTGCGACTCTAAGTAAAAATCAAAGCGTGAATTGCCGTATTTCTTTTCGGGATAGACCGAGAAGCTCTCGCCAAAAGGCATTTTTTCTCTCAGCCACTCCCCTACCGCCTTATTCGGGGCTTGGCTGTCCATGTTTATGAGCCTGTCACCTTTTTCCACTGCAACAAGGTCAAAAGCGGTCTTTCTCGATTCGCTGTCTGAATGTTCAAGCCAAACTGTACACCCCTCAATCAAAAGCTCTTTGCATCTGCCCGTATTTTTCACATGGCAGACCTCGGCTTTGCCGTCTATCTCAACGTTGGCGATAAACCTGTTCGGCCTTGATAGAAATTTGCCTTTATGTATATTATCGTATCTCATAATTTGCTCCTTTTATTCTTACTATTCACATTATATCACAAATATGTTTGATTATAAATACCTAAATCATGCTTTCTTAGCTTTGCTGATTTGTGGTTCGATACGAAAAGGGAAAAATATTTCACAAAATCTATTGACGTTATTTGTGAAATATGTTATAGTTTTGAGTATAGGTTATATAACAATAATAATTTATTAAAATTTTAGAAAGAGGTATTTATAATGAAAAAAATAACTGCACTTCTCGTTTCACTTATAATGTCATGCGCAGTAATGGCAGGCTGTTCTGACAGCAGTTCTTCAAGCTCATCAAAAGCAGACAGCAGCACATCAAAGGCAGAAACAAGCGCAGCCGCTGGCGAGTCAACTGCTTCAGAAGCAGGCACAGCCAAAAATCTCGAGGATACTCTCACAGCGCAGTATACAAAGAAGATACAGGGCGAGAGCCTTGCTATCGACATGACAGTGGCAAGCGAATATGACAATTCATCAGCTGTTGTTGAGATAGCAGGCGGCAATATGCACATGAAAATGAACTTTATGGGCGTGGATATGGACATCTATAATATCGACGGAGTTATGTACACACTTGACAGCGAGTCAAAAACGTATTACACTGTTGATATGGAAGAATCTATCGACGATTTCAAGAGTGAGATAGGCTACGGCATTAACGACAGCTACAAGTTCATAAGCTCTGAAACAACTGACGACGGTCTTATCTGCGAAACTTTTGAAAGCACAGAAGATCCTGATATCGAGCTTGAATCAGGCGTAACTCTCGACACAAGCGATTCTGACGATTATTCTTTCACAACAACATTCAAGTATTACTTCAATGCTGACACAAAGGATATTGTTAAGATAGAAACTATCTCTGACGGCTCAACGACTACTGTTACAGTAAACTCATTCACAACTGAAAACGTTGAAGTCAAGCTCCCTGACGATTTTGACAGTTGGACAGAGCAGTCTTTCGATAAGGACACTGAAGATATCCCTTATGACGCTGAACTCGACGTTGAGTCAGGCGCTGAGTCAGCCGAGTAATTCTTGTCATTTTTTCGGAGGCAAAATATTATGAACAAGAAAATGGTAACTATTATTGCAGCTTTGGCAATGTGTACAGCAATGGCAGGCTGCACTGGGAGCGATACTGCAAGCTCTTCAAAGGCTGAAACAACTACTACAACAACGGCTGCCGCAGAGTCTCCCGCTCCTGCTGAAAGCAATGCAGACGAAAGTGCTGTCACAAATGTTGGCACAACAGATTATGACGTTGACGGCGATTTCAGAGCTTTCGAGCAGATGAAAGACAAGTATGAGGGCAACTATCTTGCTAACCTTACAGGTCAGATGACAAACAACGGCACAAAGTATACTATCTGCATAAAGGACGGCAAGGCTTATCAGGCACTCACAGTTCAGGGCATGAAGTCATACACAGTTTGCCCTGGCGACGGAAAGCTTTACAACGTTTCAGAAGGCACGACCACCTACAGTATCGAGGACGACGACGGAAATCAGTGGAAGTCAGCCGACATACTTTTCGGTGCGACACTCGATTTTGACCACGCATATATTGACACAACAACAAACGTTGTTCACGAGTATTATAACCTCGACAGCAGTGTTTCAGGCGGTGAGGGTCAGATAGTTTACGGCTTTGACGGCGCTACATATGACCTTAAGCAGGTAGTTCTGCTCCCAGAGGGTGCTGACGAATCAAGCGCAGTTTACTTCACTGTAGATTCCATAGGCGAAGCAGACGACAGCCTGCTTACTGTTCCTGATCTTTCTGCTTATACAAAAGAATAATTTTATCTGATCTTTTTCCAACATCGGGCGGACAGACCACTGCGGTCTGCCCGCTTTTTTGCATTTTCAGCAAAGTGTTGTGCAATATGACGGAAAAGAAATTCAAATATTTTTAAAATTTGTGAGAAAAATAGTCTTAAACCCCTTGACAAAATCGTCAAAAGGGTATAAACTATACTTAGCACTCGAGAAGAAAGAGTGCTAACACTTAAATACAATAAGTGCTAACAAGAAGAACGGGTGGTGAGCAAATGGACGACCGCAAGCTGAAAATACTTTCAGCGGTAGTCAATGAATATATCGTAACTGGCGAGCCTGTAGGCTCAAAGGCGATAATGGCTCACGTCAAAGCGTCCTCAGCGACCATAAGAAATGAAATGGCAGAGCTTGAGAAGCAAGGCTATCTCGAACAGCCACACACCTCCGCAGGCAGAATACCAACATATAAAGGCTACAGGCTTTATGTTGACCAGCTCATGGAACAAAACCAGCTTACAGCAAATGAAAAGAAGATGCTGGATTCAATGATACCGCAGGAATATGTCACAGAGGAAGACCTTGTGAACAAGGCTTCAATGGCATTGGTGGATCTTACGAAATGTGCGGCGGTGGTCGCAAACGCAACGCCAAAGTTCTCGCTTATCTCAAAGGTAGAGGTAATACCTACAGGAAAGAGAATGTACGTTATTTTGATGATAACGTCCAACGGCTCTATTAAGAATAAGGTTTGCCGATTGGAGTTCGACCTCAGTCAGGATCAGCTTGAGTTTTTTGATAACTTCGTAAAGGAAAATCTCAACGGCGTGCCTATCGACAGTCTTTCGGACGCTTATCTTGAAAAGCTCACAGAAGCAATGGGAACGTACATGATGACCCTTTCACCGCTTGTTTCCGAGATAATGAAGATGACAAAGGAAATGAGCAGCGTGTCTATCAAAGGTCAGAGTAATCTTCTCACCTGCAAGGACTTCAACCAAAATGAGATAATAAGCTTTCTCGATAATCAGAAGGAGCTTAAAGGATTTATTGACGAAACGTTCTCAGGGCTTCACGTTATGTTCTCCCCTGAGCGTGACGGGTTTGTTATCCACAACTCCTCTATTATAACAGCTCCGTTCTCAAAGGACGGCAAAACAGCAGGTGCGCTGGGGCTTATAGGTCCTATGAGGCTCGACTATGCGAAGTTTATCCCATATCTCGAGTATTTCACAGGAAAGATATCGGAAATGATATCCGAAAAGCCACAAGAGCAAAACAAAGAAGATGACGAAAACGAATAAAAAGAAAGGCAGGCGGCGTAAATTGAGTAAGGAAACTGAAAAGGACACCGAGCTTGAAAAAGAGGAAAACACCTCTGCTGAAAGCGAAGAAGTGAAAGAAGCGGCGGATACCGCAGAAAATGCCACTGAGGATACAGAGAAAAAGGCGGAGGAGAGCGAAACAGAAAAGCTGAAAAAAGAGCTTGCCGAAGCAAATGACAAGTATCTCAGACTTATGGCTGAATATGATAACTTCAGAAAAAGAAGCGCAAAGGAAAGACTGGAGCTTACAGACACAGCAAAGGGAAATGTGATAAACGGCTTCCTGCCGGTGTTTGATAACTTTGAAAGAGCGTTAGGCACAGAAACTCAGGACGCAGTTTATAAACAGGGTGTTGAAATGATCTTCAATCAGTTCAGCGACGCTCTGAAAAAACTCAACGTTGAGGTCATGGAGCTTGCGGGCAAGGAATTTGACCCGAACGTTGCAACGGCGGTCAGCACAGTTGACGACCCTGACCTGGGTGAAAATATTGTGGCGCAGGTGCTTCAAAACGGCTACACCATAGGCGGCAAGGTAATAAGACACGCAATGGTAATAGTAGCAAACCCATAAACAAAGACATCGGGACTTAAGGTCTTGATATAAATTAAGTAAATTTTGAAAGGACTTGATCTTATGAGCAAAATCATCGGTATAGATTTAGGTACAACAAACTCTTGTGTAGCAGTTATGGAGGGCGGCGAAGCCGTTGTTATCCCTAACAGCGAGGGTGCAAGAACAACTCCGTCAGTAGTTGGCGTTTCAAAGAACGGCGACAGACTTATCGGTCAGGTAGCAAAAAGACAGGCTGTTACAAACTATGACAACACTGTAATTTCTATCAAGAGACATATGGGCTCTGACTACAAGGCTCACATGGGCGGCAAGGATTACACTCCACAGGAAATTTCAGCTATGATACTTCAGAAGCTGAAGGCTGACGCTGAGGCTTATCTGGGCGAAAAGGTAACAGAGGCTGTTATCACAGTTCCTGCTTACTTCACAGACGCACAAAGACAGGCTACTAAGGACGCAGGTCAGATCGCAGGTCTGACAGTTAAGAGAATCATCAATGAGCCAACAGCCGCTGCACTTTCTTACGGTATTGATAAGGAAGAGGATCAGAAGGTCATGGTTTACGACCTGGGCGGCGGTACATTCGATGTATCTATCATCGAAATGGGCGACGGTGTTACAGAAGTTCTTGCTACAGCAGGTAACAACCACCTGGGCGGCGACGACTTCGACCAGAGAATTATCGACTGGATGATTGCAGAGTTCAAGAAGACTGAGGGCGTTGACCTCTCAGGTGATAAAATGGCAATGCAGAGACTCAAGGAAGCTGCTGAAAAGGCTAAGATAGAGCTTTCTTCTACTGCTTCATCAACTATCTCTCTCCCATTCATCACAGCAGACGCTACAGGTCCAAAGCATCTTGAAATGACACTTACACAGGCTAAGTTCAACGAAATGACAGCAGACCTTGTTGAGTCAACAATGGGACCAGTTCGTCAGGCACTTTCAGACTCAGGTCTGTCAGCTAACGAGCTTCAGAAAGTCCTTATGGTCGGCGGTTCTTCAAGAATACCAGCCGTTCAGGAAGCTGTTAAGAAATTCCTTGGCAAAGAGCCATTCAAGGGCATCAACCCAGATGAGTGCGTAGCACTTGGCGCTGCATATCAGGGCGGCGTTCTCGCAGGCGACGTTAAGGACGGTCTGCTCCTCCTCGATGTAACTCCACTGTCACTTGGTCTTGAAACAATGGGCGGTATCTGCACAAAGATCATCGAGAGAAACACAACTATACCTACAAAGAAGTCACAGATATTCTCAACTGCCGCTGATAATCAGTCATCCGTTGATATCAACGTACTTCAGGGTGAGCGTGAGTTCGCTAAGGACAACAAACAGCTCGGTATGTTCAGACTTGACGGAATCGCTCCTGCTCCAAGAGGCGTTCCACAGATCGAGGTAACATTCGATATCGACGCTAACGGTATCGTACACGTTTCCGCTAAGGATCTTGGCACAGGCAAGGAGCAGAACATCACGATCACTTCTTCAACAAATATGTCTAAGGACGATATAGATAAGGCTGTCAAGGAAGCTGAGGCATATGCAGCAGAGGACGCTAAGAAGAAAGAGGACGTTGACGCAAGAAACGCTGCTGACCAGCTTTGCTTCCAGGCTGAAAAGTCACTGGGCGAGTTCGGCGACAAGGTAGACGCTGCTGACAAGTCAGCTTGTCAGGCTAAGATAGACGCTCTTAAGGAAGCCCTCAAGGGTACTGATATCGAGGCTATCAAGGCTAAGCACAAGGAGCTTGAGGAAACATTCCAGGGCGTTGCAACTAAGGTATATCAGCAGGCTGCACAGGCACAGCAGGCAGCAGGCGGTGCCGCAGGCTTTGACCCTAACAACATGGGCGGAGCAAATGGTGGCAACAACGGCGGCGCTTCAAACAACGGTGGCGACGACGTTATAGACGCTGAATTTACTGACGCAGAATAAATTATAACGGCTGCCTCTGCTCCGATTTTTCGAGCAGGGGCTATTGCCGTATTAAAAGGCTGTGTGAAAAGCGTGAAAGGACTATACTTACAAAAAGGAGGCAAGCCCATGCCCCAAGACTTTCACGATCTGCAGCTTACAGAGCATGGGCGTTTATATGGCTGAAAAAAGAGATTACTATGAAGTGCTTGGCGTTTCTAAAACTGCCACAGACGATGAATTAAAAAAGGCATTCCGTAAGCTTGCAAAGCAGTATCACCCTGACCTTCACCCTGGCGACAAAGAGTGCGAGGAGAAGTTCAAGGAAGTAAATGAAGCTTATGAGGTGCTTTCAGATAAAGATAAAAGAGCAAGATATGACCAGTTTGGTCACGCAGGCGTAGACCCGAACTACGGTGCAGGCGGTGGAGCAGGTGCAGGAGGCTTCGGCGGATTTGGCGATATGGGCGATATTTTCGATTCCATTTTCGGTGGATTTGGCGGTGGCTTCGGTGGCGGACGTTCTGCTAACCCTAACGCACCAAGACGCGGCGAGGATATAAGAGCGAACGTTGTTCTTGACTTCATGGAAGCCTGCAAGGGCAAGACTGTGAAACTTCGCATAAACAGAGCCGAAAAATGTCCTGACTGTCACGGCACAGGCGCAGCCGCAGGTTCTTCGCCTAAGACCTGTCCTGACTGCCACGGCACTGGTACAGTAAGGATAACACAGAGAACGCCTTTCGGAAACATCGCTCAGACCACGACTTGCAGTCGCTGTGGCGGTAAGGGTCAGATAATCGACAACCCTTGCCATACCTGCAACGGTCAGGGCAGAGTAAAGAAGGTATCTGAAAAGGAGATAAACGTCCCTGCCGGCATCGACGATGGTCAGACACTTAGAGTAGGCGGTGAGGGCAACTGCGGTATAAATGGAGGTCCTAACGGCGACCTGCACATCAACATTACAGTTCGACCTGACCCTATTTTCGAGCGTGACGGCTATGACGTGTGGACAGAGATACCGCTTACTTATGCACAGGCTACTCTCGGTGACGAGATAACAGTTCCTACAGTTGATGGCAAGGTAAAATACACAGTGCCGGAGGGTACACAGACAGGCACAGTGTTCCGTCTGAGAGGCAAGGGCATAAAGAAGGTAAACAGAAACGACCACGGCGACCACTACGTTCGTGTAACAGTTGAAGTTCCACGCAATCTGACCAAAGAGCAGAAAGAAAAGCTCCGTGACTACGAAAAGTCTCTCGGTGAAAAGAACTACGCAAAGCGCAAAACATTCTTTGACAAGCTCAAAGACAAATTCAAATAACAGAAAAAGGAGAACGGCACAAAGCTGTTCTCCTTTTTGTTTGCAATAAAAAATGCCGCAGGAAGGCCCACGGCAATTATCATCTTATCAAGCCATACCTGTGTGCTTTTTGATAGCCGCAAAGGACTCCGCACTGATAACGTGTTCCATACGGCAAGCGTCCTCTACTGCAACTTTCTCGTCAACACCAAGCTTTATGAGCCACTGTGAAAGCAACGTATGACGCTCATACATTTTCTCGGCTATCTCCAAGCCCTTGTCTGTCAAACGAATATAACCGTCCTTATCGACAGTTATATAGCCGTTCTCACGGAGATTTTTCATTGCCACACTTACGCTCGGCTTTGAAAACTCAAGTTCGTTTACTATATCTATGCTTCTTACCTCGCCTTTGCCCTTGCGCTGGCTGAGAATAAGTATCGTTTCGAGATAATTTTCAGCTGATTCTCTTATCTGCATTATAACGTCCCTCCCTAGAACAAGTTTGTCATCAGGTCATTACGACTATTATATCACATTTCAAACCGCATTTCAAGTGCAAGCACGCTTTTTCAGCGATTTCGATAAACTTTACATCAATGAATTGTGTTGATATACAAAGGCACTGCTCACAAAAAGCAGTGCCTTTAAAGCTGTCTGTTATTTACTGTATACCGCACTCCTCATAGTCTTTCCACTTTTCGGCATGCTCCTTATCCTCAAAATATTTGTATACAAAAAGCGCAGTTGACGCAACAACAAGTATCATCGCACCCATTAAAGTCCAGAACGACTTTTTTCTTGAATAGTTTGACATAACAAAACTTCCTTTCTTTCGCAATAGCATACAAAAACTTGCGGCTATCGCTCATAGCTTTGTTATAATTATACTACACAATGCTCTTTCTGTCAATTATTTTCACAGGATTTTCAGATATATTTTTCCGAGTAAAAGTGCAGAAATTCCTCAAGGCAAAGCCCGCCTGCGGCAATGATACGAGCGGCTTCAACGCCCACATAACGATAATGCCACGGCTCAAAATCAATGCCGGTCATCTGCTCTTTAAGGCGAGGATAGCGAAGGATAAAGCCGAAATCTGCGGCATTTGCACAAAGCCACCGTGATTCAGGCGTCTTGTAAAAATCGTCGCTCACATCATTGTCACCCTCTCTGCCGAGATCCACAGCAAGCCCGGTGTTGTGTTCGCTTGACCCGGGGAGAGCGAGAGTTCTGCCCACCTTTTCCACAGCCTTTTCATAACTCAGACCGCCCCACATTTCGTGAGATACTTCACGCTCCCAAAGCATCTGCTGATATTCAAAAGAGCGATAGGCGGAAATAATTTTCAGCTTTATGCCGTCAGCTTCCGCCTTTTTGAGCAGAAGCCTGAGCCTGTTTCCTGCCTGAGATTCCATAAACTTGCCGTTCACCTCTGTCAACTCCACACGATCGTAAAATCCCATATCTATGGGATTGAATTTATCCACAAGCATAAGATAATCCATATACTGACCTCCTTGTCCTGATGGGGAAAAATGTTTTAACTTAGTATATGCAGATGTGTGTGGAGAGTATACACGGCGAAGCTAAATGAGGAGTGAGGAATGAGGAGTGAGGAATTGGCATAGCAGACCAAAGTTGTACACAAGCATGAGGTAAAAATAAAGCACCGAGCGTAGCGATTTTGCGGCACAACAAACCTGCCCGAATAATCTGTAGGGGCGAACATCGTTCGCCCGTTCTCAAAACTTGTAGAAATTCAGAATTGTAGGGACGTCGCATTTCTGCAAAGCAGAAATTGCATCGCTCCCCTACACATTTCAAAAAGCGGTGCAAAATTACATCATATCACAAATTGCAGCGTAAAATGCCCGTCACGGCGAGTGACCTATATCCAGCAACCGTCAACTCTGACGACCTGCCCGTGAATGTAATCTGCTCCCTCTCCACTGAGAAAACGCACAACATTCGCCACATCTCTCGGCTTGCCTATCCTGCCTGCCGGTATGTCATCAACTATCACACGAACATCTTCCTCCGTCAGCTCACCGTTCATTTTCGTGTCTATCATTCCGCAGGATACGCAGTTCACCCTTATACCGCTTATGGCAACTTCCCTCGCCAACGCCTTCGTAAATCCTATAAGCCCAGCCTTTGCCGCCGAGTATGCAACCTCGCAGGAAGCTCCCTTTTCGCCCCATACGGAGGTTATATTTATCACATTTCCACTGTGTTCCCTTATCATCTCAGGAAGCACCGCCCTGCTCATACGCATTACGCCAAGCAGATTAACGTTCATCATCTCGCATAGCTTCTCGTCAGTCATGTCAGTGAAAAGCTCTATATCCGCTGTGCCTGCGTTGTTTACAAGAAGCGTAACAAAGCCCAAACTGTCCCTGACTTCCGCCACGCATTTATCTATACTGTCCTTGTCGCCAATGTCGCAGTAAAAAACCTCTGCACATAAGCCACGCTCTTTAAGCTCAGATACCAAAGCTTCCGCCGCCGCCCTGCCATTCTTGTAGCATACAGCCACCTGCCAGCCGTCCTCAGCAAGCGCCCTGCATATCTCCGAGCCTATCCCACCAGAGCCACCTGTTACCAATGCTGTCTTTTTCATAAAAATACCCCCACAGATCATGATATACTGTAATTATATCACACCTGCGGAGGTTTTTCAACGGCTACTTTTCGTTCTCGTCTACCCATTTTCTCGCCCAGCCTGCATTTTGCTCCTGACGATTGTATACTCTGCCGTTTGGCGCAGTGTAATTGTCCGTCACAACATATTCCTGTCCTGCCGAGATAACGTCATGGGGCTTGTATACCTTTGTGCCGTCTGAAGCCTGCGGAAAACGGCTCTTGTCACGCTTTTTCATGGCTATCACTCTCCTTTTTATGTTATTATCCTGCCCGAAGCTTTTGTGATTATCAGATGAAAAATCTGCATAATGGTTGAAAATATCACGATAACGTGGTATAATCATCTTATACTATTTTTATCGGGAGTATTAAAATGGAAAAATACAACAAACAAAAAGCCATACTCACTGCACTGCTGAAATGGGTTGAAACAGAGTTCTTCGGAATTTTCGTATTTCTCTTTTTTATCGCAGTTGCAAAGCCTTTCGGTGCATTGGCAAATATAATTTTCGGTCTTACAGGACTTCTCACAGTGGTCTGCCTTATGGCTGACTTTGGTCTGAAACAAGGCGAGGTCGCCCGAAACAAGGTCACATACCACGGGGAAAAGGATTGCCCTGACTACGGCTTCACCCTGGGTCTTATTGCAAGCATACCATGCTACATAACAATGATACTGCTGATGATATCAAAAATCAGCGGTTCGTTCAATTTCATGCCTGCCTATAAGCTCCTCGATTCCTGCATTTATCCTCTCATAGATTGGGCTGCCCACTCGGCCGATGTGAAAGATATGACCCCGCTCGTTTTCATCATGACCGCTGTGTTCCCTCTTCTCTATCCGTTCGCCACTTGGATTGGCTTCAAAATATCCTACAAGCAGATAGACGTAAAAGAGCGTGTGGTCTACAAGCACAAATAAAAACAAGCCTGCCGTATCATTTCGATACGACAGGCTTTTATTATCGGGCGAACTCAGCTCGCTCCTACCGCTTCATTACTGAAAATCTATCTCTATATCTTCCAGTGAAGCATAGTTTACAGCATTGCCGTTTTTATCGCTTGCAGTGTTTGCGATAAGGGTTATCTTTGCCGTGCCTTTCACATAGTCATCTCCAATATCCGTCTTGTAATCTTTCGTGCAGCTTTCTCCAAAGCTTGCGGATTTGCCCTTGCTGTCCTCAGTGGTGATTTATTGGTCTGTGGTGAAGTCAGCTATATCTGAATCGTCCTTAATAGCATAAGTTACAGTGTAAGAAGGCACGTCCTCCTCGCTGGGCTCATCATCATACACATTGTTCGTGGTCTTGTCTACGTCAGTGTATTCGCAGTTCTCATCGAGCCACTTTTCTATCGCCTTTACATTTTCCTTGCCCAAATAGAACTTCTTGTTGCCGCCTAAGTTCACTTCATAATACATATTTCCACTGTCAGTGAATGTTATTTGACCCTCAATCTCAAACATATCAACATTGACATATATCGTTATGCCGTTTGAAACATACCAATCATTGTCTTCCGTTGTGAAATAATCAAGTGGCGTATCATGTACGTCATCATAGTTCACGCTGTCGTCGTTTTCTTCAATGACCTCTCCGGCGTAGTTTCCGTTCTCATCTTTTATCACGTCAAGCAGCTTTCCCATGTCAACATCATTATAGACCCTAAGCTTGCCCTGACCGATATAATTATAAACTTTCTTTATCTTTGCGTTCTTGTCAAAGCCCATGTCTTTCACCATGGTGTCGAACTCCATAGGGTCATAGTCAGACGCCTGATACCATGCTATGCTTCCGTCATTAAACTTCGCCGCAAGAAAAACATCTTGTGACATATTTTTTATAGTGTAAATATCCGCCTTTGTTGTTTCCTGTTTTTCCGTGTCAGTGTTCACAGTTTTAAGAACCTGCGTTTCAAGCTTTTGGTCAAGACAGCTTTCTATGGGCACAAAGCCCCTTGAGCTGTAATCCACGCCGTTGTATTTTATGAACTCATACTTTATGCCCATAGAAAGCTCGTCCCAAGGAACTTTACATGCATCTGTGAATTCATCGTCGCTCGCCTGCTGACCGGCATCGACCTTTATATCTGCACCTACCTTTATATCTTTATCCGACTTGCCTGCAAACATCATAACTCCCGTCGCCGCAGCAATAACACCGCAAGCCGCCACAGCTACCCATTTTGTCCATATGGTTTTTATCTTTATGCCGCTGCCGCTCTGTCTGCATTCTTCAATGTAATGCTCGTCAGCATTTTCCAAAGCCTTGAAAATATCCTCTCCTGTTGTTTTCATAAAAGAACTCCCTCCTTTTCAAGCAAAGCCTTTAACTTATTTCTGCTTCTGAAAAGGCTCGCCTTAACTGTGTTCAGGTTCATAGCATACTTTTTTGATATCTCTTTTATAGGCGTTGCAAACCAATATCGCTGGAGAAATATATTTCTGTCTCTCTCCTGCAACTCACCAAGAAATTCGTTTATAAGCCCCTCAAGATGTCTGCCGTCGCAAAGACTCTCGGTGGTGTCCTTGTCAGGTATGCACTCGTCAAGCTCCTCCAAGACCGCCGCTATCTCACCTTTTCCACGCTTTGCGGTCTTTGACGCACGATATCTGTCAAATGCGATATTTCTTGTTATCCGCCCGAAAAATGCCGACAGCATTCTGGGTTTCTGTGGCGGAATGGAGTTCCATGCCCTGAGCCAAGTTTCGTTCACGCACTCCTCCGTGTCCTCCCTGACTCCAAGAATATTGTAGCCCACAGAATAACAGTATCCGCCGTATTTCATATCCGATTGTGAAATAGCCTGCTGATCTCTGCTTTCATAAAGCTCAATTATCCTGCTGTCCTCCATTTTTCCGCCCCCTTACATTTAAGCAACACCTCACAAGGCACGCCTAACTTCATTGAAAGTCCTTTCACCTATAATGACGAGATATCCGCCAAAAGGTTTTATGAAAACATAAAATAATTATAACATATGATAAAAAATTATGCAACACAAAAACGACGTCCCACATCACTATGGAAACGCCGTTTATATGAAAGAATGATTTTATGACATCGTTTTATGACAACTCGTTAAGAAGATCCATGTACAATTCGTTGTAATCTGTTCTGTTATCCTTCAGGAATGCGATAGCCGCACGAGGGTGGCGGTTGAGCGCACCTGTGAGCATATAAGGCACGTCATAGCCCCACTGTGAACCCTTTGCCCTCTCCTCAGCAACGTACTTTTCAACAAATTTCAGTGTAGGAGTAAGCTTGTAGTTAGGGTTTCTCAGGAAGCTGAGCATCTGCTCCATAAAGCAGTTTCCTGCACCTCTGCCCATTCCGCTCATTGTAGCGTCCGCAAAGCTTGCGCCGTGAGAAATGCTCTCGATAGTGTTTGCAAAAGCGAGCTGTTGGTTGTTGTGCATATGAACGCCCACCTTTTTGCCACTAGCCTCAGCCACCTCGCAATACTGCGCAGTAAGTCTTCTCACCTGCTCTGGGAAAAGTGAGCCGTAGCTGTCAACAAGATAAATAACGTCAACAGGGCTTTTTGCCACAAGGTCAAGAGCCTGTGCGATATCGTCCTCACGGCTTGCAGAAACAGCCATTATGTTGATAGTCGTTTCATAGCCCATATCGTGGCAGTAGTTTATCATCTCCAGCGCACCAGGCATCTGATGAGTGTATGTTGCAATCCTTATCATGTCGATAACGCTCTCGCTCTTTGGCAGGATATCTTTCTTGAAATCACATCTGCCAACATCAGCCATAACAGAAAGCTTCAGAGGGCTGTCATTCTCGCCCACGATAGCTCTGATATCCTCCTCATCACAGAACTTCCACTTACCGAACCCCTTGACGTCAAAAAGCTCCTTAGAAGCTTTGTAGCCGAACTCCATGTATTCAACGCCTGATTTTATGTTAGTTTTATAGAGTTCTTTTACAAACTCGTCTGAAAATCCAAAATTATTTACAAGACCTCCGTCACGGATAGTTGCGTCCAGAAGCTTTATATCAGGACGATATGACATAAGGTCACCTTTCTGATTTATCGTCTTTGCCTGATTTGCCATTGTGATTACTTCCTTTCCAAAAGCAGGTTCTTATCACGCCTGTATAAAATTTATCACTTTAAAGATTTTATGCTTTTAAGCTTTTATGTATTAAAGTATAACACTATTTTTCTTCCCTGTCAATAGCCCCAAAGCCCTTTAAACACATTTTTTACATTTTAATAATATTTCTCGTCATTTTACACCCAACTTTTATATACTTCTCCCTATGAAGCTTCTGCCCATTTGTAAAATTCGCCGAAAAATCATCATACGACTTGACAAAATACCCCCCTCAGAGCCACGCTCCAAGGGGGTTTTATCTTTCTGTTCTCTATTAATCCATGACCGCATTAGCAAGCATAAGCTTGATACGGTTCTCCTGATTGACCTTTGTCGCACCCGGGTCATAGTCGATAGCGACTATATTTGCGTCCGGATAAGCCTGCTTGATAGTCCTTGACATACCTTTTGCAACAATATGGTTAGGCAGACAGCCGAATGGCTGAGTGCAGATTATGTTTTTTGTGCCTGTTTCTGCAAGAGCCGCCATTTCAGCAGTGATGAGCCAGCCCTCGCCCATTTTTACGCCCTGACTAATATACTTGTCAGCACACTTTCTAAGGTGTTCAAAATCATGAGGCGGCTGGAAAATGCCCTGCTCGTTGATGACCTTTATCTGCTGCTTCTGGAACTTGTAAAGCACATCATAACCAATGCCGTACATAAGAGTGCGGCTGGTTTTCTTGTCATAAAGCTTCTCGTCATTGATAGCGTCCGACGCACAGTAAAGCACGAAGTCCAACAGTCCAGGCACGTTAGGCTCACAGCCCTCAGACAGCAGAAAATCGTTCAGGTGATTGTTCGCAAGGGGTGAATACTTAACGTATATCTCTCCCACGATACCGACCTTAGGCTTCTTCTCCTTTGTCCTGGGAAGCGCCGCAAAGTCTTTGAGCATAGCATTGTAAATGCTCTTTGTGTGCATATATCTGCTCGGGGTAGCAAACAGCTTTCCAAGCCTGTGCTGCCACCTTGCCAAAAGCTCGTCCGTAGAATTTTTCTCTATCTCGTAAGGCTTGCACTGATTGTACAAAAGCATGAGCATATCACCGTAAAGTACCGCATAAATAAGCTTCATTGCAATGGCAGGGGTGATATCTATGGAAGCGTCCTTTTCAAGTCCGCTGAAATTCAGCGACAGAACAGGCACTTCAGGGAACTGCGTTGACAGCGCCTTTCTTATAAGGTGGATATAGTTTGAAGCACGACAGCCGCCGCCCGTCTGTGACATAAGCAGAGCCGTGTGTTCAAGGTCATATTTGCCGCTTTTGAGAGCGTCCATAAACTGTCCGATAACAAGAAGCGCAGGATAGCAAGCGTCATTATGTGTGTTTTTAAGTCCCTCGTCTATAACGTTTCGTGAGCAGTTTTGCAAAAGCTCCATGTTATAGCCATATTTTTTGTATATCGCCATGATAAGCTTGAAGTGTATAGGAAGCATATCAGGTATAAGTATAGTGTATTCCTCACGTCTTGACTTGTCAAAATAAGACCTTTTTACTCTGTCCGAGCCTGCGTGTTTTATCTCTTTTTCAGCCATTACATTGCCTCCTTGTCCATTTTCTTCTCAGCATTTGCGCTGGCTTCTTTTTCCTCCAGTGCCGCCGCCAAAGACCTGAGTCTTATCTTAGCCGCACCGAGATTCGTTATCTCGTCTATCTTTAGCTGAGTGTAAAGCTTGCCCTTTTCTTCAAGTATCGCTCTCACCTCGTCTGTTGTAACAGCGTCGATACCACAGCCGAAGGATACCAGCTGAACGAGCTGCATATCATCATTTTCGCATACATACTCTGCCGCTCTGTAAAGCCTTGAATGATAAGTCCACTGATTAAGTACGTCAAGTGGAGGTGTATCAACCTTCATTGCCACGCTGTCCTCAGTGATAACAGCAAAGCCAAGAGAAGCGATAAGCTTGTGTATGCCGTGGTTTATCTCAGGGTCGATGTGGTAAGGTCTGCCTGCCAGAACGATTATTTTCTGACCCTTTGCCCTTGCCTCAGCGATTATCTCCTGCGCCTTAGCCTCGATATCCCTATGGTATCTCACCTGCTCAGAATAAGCCTTGTTAAGCACTCCAAGCACCTGCTTTGCAGTGATGTTATACTTTGAAAGCGCTCTTGCCATTGCCTTTGCAACGTGCTTTTTGATGTTTATGTCAAGATAAGGCATGATGAAATTATCATCATTCAGCTTGTCATTGTTAGCCTTTAGAAGCTCAGGATAATAAGCAACAACAGGACAGTTATAGTGATTGTCCGACTGACCCTCGTCAGCATTGTAGCTCATGCAAGGATAGAATATAAAGTCCACGCCCTTGTCAAGGAGGCTCTCTATATGACCGTGACAAAGCTTTGCAGGATAACATACCGTATCAGACGGAATAGTTTGCTGACCCTTGTAATATGTATCTCTCGTTGACTCCTCAGACAGCACCACCTCAAAGCCAAGGCTTGTGAGCAGTGTTGAGAAAAACGGCATAAGGTCATAATAAGACAGCGCAAGCGGCAGACCTACCTTTGCAATAGGCTTTGCAGGCTTGTTGTCAGCATAAGAAAGTATCTTGTTATACTTATACTCTATCATGTTTTCCGTTCTGTCGGTTATCTTTATGCCTGCACCCTTTTCACAGCGGTTTCCGGAAGTAAATCTTCTGCCGTCATTAAATCTTATTATAGTAAGGTTACAGTGCGCACCACAGCCACCGCACTGAACGGCTCTTGAATTGTAAGCAAATTCTTCAAGCTGAGCCTTTGTAAGAACGCCTGACTTGCCGTCCCTGCCCTGAGATTTTTCTTTTGCGAAAAGCGCACAGCCGAACGCACCCATAAGTCCCGCAATGGCAGGTCTTATAACGTTTCTGCCAAGCTCCATTTCAAATGACCTGAGCACAGCGTCGTTAAGGAATGTTCCGCCCTGAACGACTATATTCTTGCCAAGTTCGTCAATAGACTTGGCTCTTATTACCTTGTAAACTGCGTTCTTGATGATAGACGAAGAAAGTCCTGCAGAGATATCCTCAACGGAAGCTCCGTCCTTTTGCGCCTGCTTTACAGATGAGTTCATGAACACTGTACATCTTGAACCCAGCTCCACAGGTGCTTTTGCAAACAGACCGAGCCTTGCAAACTCTGCAATATCATATCCCATTGCACCTGCAAATGTCTGAATGAACGAGCCACAGCCTGATGAACAAGCCTCGTTGAGCATAATGCTGTCGATAGCGTTGTTTTTTATCTTGAAGCACTTGATATCCTGTCCGCCGATGTCGATGATAAAATCAACGTCAGGGCAGAAATAAGCCGCCGCCTTATAGTGCGCAACAGTTTCAACTATACCATAGTCAACGCCCAGACCTGCCTTTATAAGATCCTCACCGTAGCCTGTTACCGCAGACGCCCTGATGTTAAGCTCAGGGGTAGCAAGACTGTAGATCTCCTCAAGCTTTGAAGCGATTATATCCAGCGGCTGACCCTTGTTTGAGCAGTAGTGCTGATAAAGAAGCTTTCCGTCAGGTGTGATAAGCACAAGCTTTGTGGTTGTCGAGCCTGCGTCGATGCCAAGATAAGCGTCGCCCCTGTAAGTTCTGATGTCTTCATATTTAAGGTCAGACTTCTTGTGTCTTTCCACGAAAGCATTATATTCCTCACGGCTTGCAAACAGTGGCTTGCCTACCACGATATTGTCAGTAGCCTTTGCGTTCACTATCTTGTCAAGGGCTTCGTCTATAGTCATTTCCTCAGCAAGAGTGTCAGCATGAAGTGCCGCACCGAAAGCCATATAGCATGAAGAATTTTCAGGAAGTATAGCGTGTTCCTCGTCAAGGTTTAAAGTAGTTCTGAATGCCTTTCTCAGTGCACTGAGATATGTAAGCGGACCCCCAAGGAAAAGCACCTGACCGCCGATCTTTCTGCCCTGCGCCAGACCTGAAACAGTCTGATCCACAACAGCCTGAAAGATAGACGCAGATATGTCCTCTTTTCTTGCGCCCTGATTAAGAAGCGGCTGAATATCAGACTTTGCGAAAACACCACATCTTGAAGCGATAGGATAAGTCTTTTCAGCCTTAAGAGCAAGGTCGTTCATCTCGTCAGGGGTAACGCCCAAAAGTCCTGCCATTTGGTCGATAAAAGCACCTGTGCCACCTGCGCAAGAGCCGTTCATACGCTGTTCAACGCCCCCTGTGAGGAAGATTATCTTAGCGTCCTCACCGCCAAGCTTAACCACAACGTCAACCTTTGGATACTTCTTGTTTACAGCGATAAAAGCAGAAAAGACCTCCTGCACGAAAGAGATACCGCTTGCCTCAGCGATGCCAAGACCTGCCGAGCCTGTTATGGCTATCCTGAACTTGTCCTCAGGATAAAGCTCTCTGATAGCACGCAGCTGCTCAGCCACCGTTTCCCTTACCTTTGAAAAGTGTCTTTCATATTTGTTATAAATAAACTCGCCCTCGTCAAGAATTACCGTCTTGACCGTGGTCGAACCTACGTCTATGCCTAAATCATAAATCTTGCCCATAGTAAAAACCTCACTGATTCTCGTTTGTACACTCTTAGTTATTATATCACACTTTTTCGCAAATTACAAGCTTTTTATATTAACAAATATGTATGCGTTCAGCTCAAAAGCCATTCAAAAACCAAAACGGGCGAACGTCCGTCACCCCCACTCTGTAGTAAAACATTGCAGAGGAGAACAGTGTTCGCCCGTGTGATATTCATTTTGTATCTATGCTTATTCCTGCTCTAAAAGACAATCAGTAAGATTAAGGTCATAGAGATTGTTGTAGGTAGGCTGCTGAACAGGCTCACCTGCAAGTCTGTAGAACTGCTCTGAGCCGTACTTCTTGATGAAGTTTGTGGTGTGGCAATTTATTTTCAGCTCCTCGATAAACTTCTTCATAACATTGCTGTCAGCGCCATAAGCATTCTCAAGGAAGTCAAAAGCATATTTCAGACCATTCATAGACTGCTGTGTAACGTTGTTTGCGCCATGGAGCAGATTGTTGAAGGAGTTCTGCAAAATAACAGTACAGCGGTTTTTGTTATCTCTTCCCTCGTTGGTACACTTATCAAGATAAGCTTCCAGATTGTGGAGTATCCAGTGCTGGATCTTCTTGTTAGACGGCGAGATGTTTCTTGCTCTTACCGCCTTGTCAAGGTTCTTGTTGCAGTCCATGATGTGTTCACTGATTATCTGACGGCACGAAAGACCATTGTTTATCTTCACAAGGATATCTTCCATTCTTGGGTGGATAAGTCTTATCACCTTCTCCATTTGGATACAGCTTCTCATTGTGTATGTGATGCCGTCCATAAGCAGATTCATAAGAGCCACAGCTTCCTCAGTGCCTGCCGCTCTTGCGTCAGCAATGTTCTGTGCAGTTATACCGCCCTCGAGGATAGCGTCAACGTCATATTTCTCACGATAGTAGTTGAATCTGTCATAATATTCCGCAAAGCCCTTTGAGAACTCTGGGTTCTGTACATACTGAGCAGCCAGAGCGTGGTCAACAAGGATACCGCTCTCCTCATAAAGCTGCATCATTTCAGAAAGGTCCTCCCAGCCACGGGCAGTAACAAAGCGGTAGTTGTTCTTATCGCTTGCGTCTACCATATAATAATGGTCAGGGTGAAGCTCAAGATATGATATGATAGCTGGGTGAACGCCTGCATAGTAAGCATATTCTTTCCAAACGTCGAAATCAGGCTGACACTCGACCCTCTTAACACGGTCGAGAGTAACGATATCGAACTCAGAAACAGACTTGTTGAACTCAGGCGGGTTACCTGCTGTAACAACTACCCAACCTGCCGGAACCTGATGAAGTCCGAAAACCTTATACTGCAAGAACTGGAGCATTGCAGGAGCAAGGGACTCGGAAACGCAGTTGATCTCATCGAGGAAGAGAATACCCTCTTTGATGCCAGTGGCTTCGATAGTGTCATAAAGAGTAGCCACGATCTCACTCATCGTGTACTCGGATATCTGCACGTCAGCACCGGTGTAGTTTCTATGTACAATAACAGGCAGACCGAGGGCAGACTCTCTTGTGTGGTGGGACATCGAGTAGGTAACAAGGTTTACGCCAGTTTCCTGAGCTATCTGCTCCATAATAGCGGTCTTACCGATACCAGGTGCGCCAAGCAGGAACACAGGTCTCTGATGTTCTATGCTAATTCGGTAATCGCCAAATTCGTCTTTAATGAGATAGGCTTGTATTGCATTAAGTATCTGTTGTTTTGCTTCTTTAATATTCATAATCATTTCTCCTCAGTGCAGTCTGAAGCTGTGAACAAAAAGCACTGCACAATTAAATAATCTTACCATTTTATTATAGACTATCTCCAAATTAAAGTCAATAGTCATCACAAGTTTTGTCAGCTTACACAAACAATTGAAAATATTTTAGTTATTCTGTATCAAAGTCATAAAATTTAACTGTTAAAATATTGATATCAAAACAGAATTTTCAACAGACTTTTAAGTTTTTTCAAACGTTTTCGCCCATACCCCAGCAGACCTCATAACCTCACTGCTCACTTGGTTTTGACATCTCCCAAACAATGTGCTATAATAATAAGGTATAAAATTTATCCCTCGGAGGTCTGATCTATGCTTTATGAAATAAAAAATGATAAACTCTCTATCTCAGCCGACACTTTCGGTGCTGAGCTTCACTCTATCAAACTGGACGGCAAAGAATATCTCTGGCAATGCGGTGACGCTTGGAAACGCTACGCTCCTATCCTCTTCCCGTTCATATGCTCCCCTAAAGACCGCACCTACAAGGCTGGCGGTCAGGAATATCACATGGCTGCAAACCATGGTTTCGCTCGTGACAGCGAATTTGCTTTCTCAGGCAGCACAAAAAATTCCCTGAGCTTTATCCTCAAAGACAATGACGTTACCCTTGCTCAATACCCATATCACTTTGAGCTTGAAGTCACCTACTCCATAAAAGGTTCAAAAGTCACCGTCACAAACACAGTAAAAAACACTGATGAAAAGGCTATGTACTTCTATCTCGGCGGTCACCCTGCTTTTATCTGCGATATCCAAGGTGGCAAATGCACAGTTGAGTACGAGAAAAACGAGCATATCGTTCAGCCTATCCCAAACGGCGAGAGGACTATCCTTGACGGTGAAAAGACTATCACTCTCACAAGAGAGCTTTTCGACTATGACGTTATCATGAAAGACCACCCTGCTTCAAAGGCTGTCACCCTGAAAAAGTCTGACGGCGGTTTCGTAAAGCTGTCATTCCCACACTCTGACTGCATTGCAGTATGGACTTCCACAGGCAACCCTGACGCTCAGTTTATCTGCCTTGAGCCTTGGACTAGCGTGCCTGTTTACGAGGACGACGCTTTTGAGGATATTGAAAACAAGCCTCACGCTATCAAGCTTGCACCTGAAGCTGTTTACACCTACAGCTACACCGTGGAGGTGGGCTGATGAGAGCGGTAATACAGAGGGTCACAAGTGCAAAAGTTGAGGTCGAGGGCAAGGTCACAGGCGAGATAGGAAAGGGCTTTCTGATACTTTTCGGAGTAGGTCAGGAGGACACTGAGGCTGACTGCGACAAGCTTGCAGACAAGATATCAAAGCTTCGCATTTTCGCTGACGAGAACGACAAGACAAATCTTTCTATAAACGATGTTGGCGGAGATATTCTTTGCGTTTCACAGTTCACCCTTTATGCAGATTGTCACCACGGCAACCGCCCGTCATTTATCTATGCAGGCAAACCTGATGAAGCCAACAGACTTTATAAATACTTCTGCAAGGTCTGCGGTGAGAAAATTTCAGGCAAGGTAGAAAAGGGCGTTTTCGGTGCAGACATGAAAGTTTCACTGCTCAATGACGGTCCTTTTACTATCATTCTTGAATGCAGAAACGGAGAGATAATTCCATGAACATACAGATATTCGGCAAGTCAAAATCCTTTGACACAAAAAAGGCCGAGCGTTATTTCAAAGAGCGTGGAATAAAGTTCCAATCTGTTGACCTGCCTACAAAGGGGCTTAGCAAGGGCGAGCTTAACTCAGTGCTTGCGGCTGTTGGCGATATTGACAAGCTTATCGACCCAAAGGCAAAGGGAGAGCAGGCAATGCTCATAAAATATCTTGGAAGCACCGAGGAAAAGATAGAAAAGCTTCTTGACTATCCCGAGCTTTTTGCCGCACCTATCGTAAGAAACGGCAAGAAAGCTACAGTAGGCTTCTGCCCCGAGGTGTGGAAAAGCTGGGAATAGCCCTAGATGAAAATACTGTGAAAATTGCCGATATTCGTTGAAAGAAGCTTGAAAGTGTGGTATAATACCATATGGAAAAGTATTTTCAGAAAGAGATGTTTTAAATGGTAATTGATTTTCACGTTCATGCCTTTAATCCAAAGGTAGCGGAAAAGGCTGTTGAAAAGCTTCAGGCTTGCAGTGGAATAACTCCTTTCACAAGAGGCACTGCAGAGGAAACCATACAGCGTTTTGACGAATGGGGCATTGACAAGGGCGTGCTGTTATCAGTGGCAACAAAACCTACTCAGCAGAGAGTTATAAACGATTGGTGTGCCCAACAGGACGGCGGAAGATTTATAAGCTTCGGTGGAATACACCCTGACGCTGAGGACTATGAGCAGGAGATAGCCCACATAAAGGAGCTTGGACTTCACGGCATAAAGCTTCACCCTGATTATCAGGGCTTTATGATAGATGATGAGCGCATGGACAAGATATATGACGCCATTGAAAGAGCCGACCTGCCTGTTATATTCCATTCGGGCTATGACTGCGTTTCCCCTGACCTTATCCACTCCACACCTGAGAGGGCGCTGAACATGATAAAAAAGCACCCTAAACTCAAGGTCATTCTTGCACATCTTGGTGCAAACATGATGTGGGAGCAGGTGCGTGACGTTTTGGCAGGAGTTGACGGTGAAGTTTATTTTGACACCGCTTTCGCAAGTATGTGTCCTGACGAGCTTATGCAGGCTATCGTTGAAAAGCATGGGGCTGACAGGATACTTTTTGCAAGCGACTGCCCTTGGGACAGTTCCTACCTTATAAAAGAAAAGATACTGCGCTTGAACATTTCCGAGGATAACAAAGATAAAATTCTCGGCGGCAACGCAGAAAGACTTCTTGGCTTAAAATAAAATTGTGTAAATTCTGAAAAGAGGATATAAAAAATGAGATCAAAACTGCTTGCGGCTGTGCTGGCTTGTTCTGCGGTTTTCGGGCTTGCGTCATGTGGGGCAATGCTTCCAGAAAGCTCCTCCGAAATGGAGACCACCACGGGTACTGCCGCCCAGAGAGTTATAGAGACCACAAAGACCGCCACAATGGGCGACGATTATGATGAGGACGATGAGGATTACGAGGGCTACACCACCACCACTTCTGTGACGGCAGGCACACTCGAAAACCCTGACGTAAGCATTGACGAGGGCTACGACCCTGACATAATTGCAACGGCAACAAAGAGGACGACCACCACTACAACCACCACTGCCGCTGAAACAAAGGCGACTAAAAAGACCACCACCACAAAGTTCAAAAAGGACGCACTTTTCCCTTTGGGCGATGATGTGAAATACCCTGATTCTATCCCATTTCTTGTAAAGTCAGATACCTCTTATCTTAATCTAAGATACGGTCCGTCAAAGAAATATGACGTGATAGAAAAGATACCTGACGGCAAGACCATAAACGGCTACGGCGAGAGAACAGATGGTGACGGAGACATATGGGTATATGTAAAATACAACGATAAAAGCGGCTGGGTAATGAAAGAGCTTCTCAGCGGCACTGAATAAACGGAGGACAAATAATGGACAGCTTCAAGGAACAGATAGTTCGCAAGATTCCCACAAAGAACGATAAGATACAGAAAATTTTCATCATGATAGCAAGCGTGGCACTTGCCGCACTGTGCTTTATCTTCCCTTTCGGCACGCAGTTTTCTGTAATAGGCATTTTTCTTGCCGCCGCCGCACTTTATGGCGGTTATTATCTTACAACAAAACTCGATGTGGAGTATGAATACATTTTCACAAACGGAGAAATAGACGTTGACAAGATAACGGCTCAGCGTTCAAGAAAGCGCCTTATAACATTCCGTTGCGGCAGTGCGACAGATTTCGGCATTGCTGACGAGAATTTCTCTGTACCTGAGGGCGCAACACAGGTCCTTGCCTGCGCTTGTGACGATAGCCTTACAGACTACTACATAACATTCAACCACAAAAATCTCGGGCTTACAACTGTTGTCTTCACACCAGATGATGATATGCTGGCACTTATGAAGCCTGCGCTTCCGAGAACACTGAGGAAATAAAAATGAAAATATTTGTCGGAACTGATCTTATTGAGATCGAACGCATAAAAAAAAGCTGTCAGAGCCGACGTTTCTGTGAAAGGGTTTACTCCGAAAAGGAGCTGACCCTTTTTTCGCAGAAGAAAAACCCATACGAATCCATGGCGGGGAATTGGGCGGCTAAGGAAAGCTTCGCAAAGGCTTTAGGCACAGGGGTCGAGGGCTTCGCCTTGAACGAGGTGTCATGCTTGCGTGACGAGCTTGGCTGTCCTTATCTGGAGCTTACAGGGAATGCGCTTTTGGCGGCTGAAAATAGGGGGCTGACCTTTGCGGTGTCACTTTCCCACATCAAGGATATCGCTTCGGCAGTGGTGATAGCTTATGAAAAGGAGGATAAAAATGGATAGGATATTAACAGTGGAGCAAATGACATTTTGCGAGCATGAGGCTGAAAAATATGGCGTGAGCCTTGCTCAGCTCATGGACAATGCGGCAGCACAGCTTTCGGAGGTCATTGCAAGCAACTCGTCTTCGTCCTCAAAGATAGTGCTTCTTATTGGCAAGGGAAACAATGGCGGTGACGGACTTGTGGCGGCAAATTTGCTTGCGGAACAAGGCCTCAA
>OGPZ01000708.1_pt1 | contig 27848 bp, 21 predicted proteins | sample 1553111 | NCBI WGS metagenome assembly OGPZ01 (sample SAMEA2579968, study PRJEB22360) | human gut metagenome
TCGCCCCTATAGTTATGACCCGCGCCCAATAAGCAAAAAAGCTTAAAAAATCAGATATTCTAAACAGCCGTCGTGTCTCTGAAAAGACAAAACTCAAAATAAAACTGCAACACTTAGATATCACATGGGACATACATTGTGTTGTGAGAATTTGCCGTTCTTGTGATGTTGTTTCGTAAATGGCTATTCTTTTTATCTTTTGCAAGTATACATATTAATTCCAAGAGATAATATAATAGTATGATACAAAAATAGAACAAATCTATTTTCTTTTCTCTTTTGCTTGATTCTTTTTTCTTGACTTCTTTTTTCCCTTTTGGCAATATAGACGTATATCACACAGAAAAATCAGTTTATTTCAGATTTGATGATAACAAAATAGTATTAATTTTCATCATAATAATTTTATTACATTTCTATTTTTTATCAATTATCAATCAAGGAGAGAAAGTATGAGGAATCTATTTGAATATACGGACGGGTTGAACCACCCGATGGAAGCTTTTTTTCATATCACTAATGATCGTAATTTTCCAATCCTTCCGCATTGGCACTATTTTATTGAGATCATTTATCTGACCAAAGGACATATCGAAGCAACTTGTGATCAGGCAGTTTATGTGCTGCATCCCGGAGATATGATCATTTTCTGCCCGCAAAAGATCCATTCCGTGGATGTCCTGAGTGATCCTGCTCTTCCGTCCGGCTATTATAAAGAAAAATCGACTGATGAATGCCGGCTCTATGATCAGGCTTCAAAAGCTCTGACAAATCCGAAGCATAATGCGATCTATCCGATCCTGCGTGACCAGACGATCGCACAAACACCGCAAACGGATATTCATTATGATGTCCTAAAGTTTGACCTTAACTTTTTGCAGACCGGTAATCAGTTCAAAACCAGTTTTTCGAGAACACTTCTCTACGCATTTGAACAGGATCCGGCTAATATTTTCTTTTGTAAAGACCGAATGACCGGTTTTGATGCCGGTGATCTGATAGCTTCTTGTATTCATGAAATGCGTAAGCACCAATATGGTTACGATATCATGGCAAGTTCTTATACTGCTGCCCTGTTGACTAATATCATGCGGCTCTGGAAAAAAAACGGGATCGACTGGAACCATCACAAGACACAAAATGCTTCGGGAAGTCAGGCTTTTGACGAGATTACGCAATATATTGACAGCCATTATAATGAACCCCTACAGGTTCAGGAGCTTGCAAACCGCTGCAATATGAGCTATTCCTATTTTGCTAAACTGTTTCGCCAGACATATAACCAGTCCTGCAAAGAATACATTGAATTTATCCGGATTAGTAAAGTAATGGATCTGTTATATTTTACCGATTATGATCTGACTTATATCAGTCAGGAAACCGGATTTGCCGACTGCAGCCATCTGATCCGCACATTTCGAAAAAGAAAGGGGATCACTCCGAAACAATGGAGGAAACAGAACACACAAGCATCAAAGTACATTAATTTGTAAAGATCAGTGGAGCAAAATCCTATTAAGGAAATAGTCCTTCGGAAACATTCGGAACTTTTGACACCATGATGTTATCATGCAATTTGCTAAAAACAACCGGTAGCTTTTCAGCAAAAATGTCAATATTTTTTTCTAATGAAACTGTGTATATTAAAAGAACAACTTGCAAAGAAACTATGTGATCTTTATCTGTAATTACGATCCGTTTGGAAAAGGAAGATGTTTTTACCGTTTTGAAAATGTCTGCGTTGACGATCCATCCCTGAAACTGGAGGACGATTCCGTTAAGATCATGATCAATCCTTACGGAAATGACACGAAGCAATTCGGAAAAGGTTTTGCCGCATTGATGAATTTTCTAAAAAACGGTCAGATATCCGATACCTATACAGAATCGCTGAAGGACGAGATCACAGAGGTCAAAGTGAGTGAAGAGTGGAGGCGAAGATATATGAAGTTACTGATAAGAGATCAGGAAAACATTGAAATCGGAAAAGAACTTGGCGAATTATCAACATGCGTTCGACAGGTAAAAAATAATCTAGAGCGTTTTTCTGCCGACCAGCTGGCTTCTCTGCTCGGCTTTGACCAAGCAACAATTCAAAAAATCATAGATAGTATCCAGATACATCCTGACTGGAATAATGAAAAGATTGCATCCGAGCTGTTAGAAGGACGCAATGAGCATAATAATACGGATGAATCGTGAATGTTGCTTCAAGTGCAAAAATCCACTCTTTTAAAGTTTCCTTTTTCCTAAAGCGTATTATTCTATGAAATATTCTTTGGAAGTGTAAAAAATATACCTTACACTAAAAAGCAACTCCTTCTATATTTTTATCTAATTTTTCAAAATCAATACACTTCAAAACACAGTTATTACTTTTTAAATCCAACAAAATAACCTCAGGAAGAATCTTAATTTTATACTAAAATCCGGTTGAAACGCAGCTGCTTGCTGTATATAATAAAAGCAGAAACACACCATTTTTTGTGTAAAAATCTGTTTTGCTTTTATTTATTGGAGCGGTATTCCTTTCGTTTGATTGAAAAGAGCAATCGATTATCGCTGACAGAGCATCACGCCTAAATCATGTTTCCCGAATATATAAAAGTAAGATTTTTCTGCCAACACAAGAAATGGAGAAACATCTGACAAGAAAGTACAAAAGACTCGAAGAACTGGAAATATGGGATGATTTTATGTTTGGAGCTGTGATGAGCAACAAAGAACTTTGCAAACATCTGCTTGAGATCATTCTCCAAAAGAAAATCAAGGACATCCGATATACAGAACTTCAAAAAACAATTGATCTGCAATACGATGCAAAAAGCATTCGGCTGGATGTATATGTAGAGGATGATCTGGACTCTGTCTATAATATCGAGATCCAGACAACCGATGAAAAAAATCTTCCTAAAAGATCGCGGTTTTATCAGGGAATGATCGATCTGAACATTCTAAACAAAGGGGAATCCTATAACAAGCTAAAGAAAAGCTATGTGATCTTTATCTGTAATTACGATCCGTTTAGAAAAGGAAGATGTTTTTACCGTTTTGAAAATGTCTGCGTTGACGATCCATCCCTGAAACTGGAGGACGATTCCGTTAAGATCATGATCAATCCTTACGGAAATGACACGAAGCAATTCGGAAAAGGTTTTGCCGCATTGATGAATTTTCTAAAAAACGGTCAGATATCCGATACCTATACAGAATCGCTGAAGGACGAGATCACAGAGGTCAAAGTGAGTGAAGAATGGAGGCGAAGATATATGAAGTTACTGATAAGAGATCAGGAAAACATTGAACTTGGCAAGGAGATTGGTGAAAAACTTGGCAAAGAAGTTGGAAAAGAACTGGGTGAATTATCAACCTGCGTCCGACAGGTAAAAACTAATATGGAACAATTTTCTGCCAGCCAACTGGCTTCCCTGCTCGGATTTGACCAATTGACCATTGAAGAAATATCAGAAAGCATAAAGGCTCATCCCGACTGGAGTAACGAAAAGATTGCAACAGAACTGTTGGAAGAACGTAATAAGCATAATACGGATGAATCGTGAATACTGCTTCCATGTACCAATTCACTCTTTTATATCGTGAATGCTGTTTCAAACATATAAATCTACTCTTTGATATTATGAATGCTGCTTCGAGCACATAAATCTACTCTTTGATATTATGAATGCTGCTTCAAACACATAAATCTACTCTTTGATATCATACATGCTGCTTCAAACACATAAATCTACTCTTTGATATCATACATGCTGCTTCAAGCACATAATTCGCACTTACAATTTCCTCTTTTGTTTCATAGAACTATTTATCCGTTCATTCGCTAAAGAAAAGCAAATCCCTATGAACTTTATTTTGAATTCATTTCATAAACAAATCTTAAAGTCATACAGTAAGTCTATGATTTTAGGACAAGATGTGGTATATTTACTTTTATGTGTATGAATAAATCATACCTTGATTTTACAGTTGAAAACGCTATCATGGTATTCATTGAAGTAAAATGTCATTGTATATCAAAAATCCTTCTCGAAATTTTTCATTCAGAAGATTCCGAGAGTACACCACTATACGAGCAGTTTTCTATTCCACAAAAAGAAAGGTGGCTTTTTGATGAGTCTTTGGTATAACTTTTGGGGACATTTACGAACGATCCTGCATCATAAGAATCTGGTTCGTCATTATTGTTTTCGTGCCGGACTTTATAAGCAGGGAATCATGCATGACTGGTCGAAATATTCTCCGGTCGAATTTATCAATAGTGTCCGCAATTTCCAAGGCGGCAAAAAAAGCCCAAACTTTGGTGAAAAAGCAACGAAGGGATATTCTTCTTCATGGCTTCATCACAAAGGACGCAACCGTCACCATTTTGAATACTGGATCGACTTCACTTTAAATCCCGATGAGGGCTTGCAAGGAATGCCAATGCCGACCAGATATGTGTTGGAAATGTTTTGCGACCGCATCGCAGCAAGCAAAAACTACAATCGTAAGAATTATGACGATTCTTTTCCTCTTGCTTATTATGAAAAGAACAAATCCCATTATATCCTGCACAAGGATACAAAAGAACTTTTGGAACGTCTTTTGCATATGCTTGCCGATGAAGGCGAAGACAAGACATTTGCTTATATCCGCAAAAATATAGATTGGAAACATTCTCCAAAATGGTAATCGTGCAATCACCTTAGATAAAATATTTTAAATTATCAACAGACCAGAAAATAAAAAAGTGCAAAGCCAGCGCTTTGCACTCCAAGAATTGCTAAAGCAATTCTTGTTGGTGTACCACCACTGTACGAGCAGTTTCCTATTCCATGAAGCAGATGTATCAGAAAAGCCGGTACATTCATTTTTGAAGCTTTAATAAAACAGATACAGAGAGGATACATTTTATGTTATTGAATTTTTTAAAAAAGAACAAACATGCTCTTTTTGCATTATATATCCCGGTTTACATGCATTTTTTTACATGGCTGGAAGCAAGAAATGATGTATCTTTTCAACCGATCCATTGTTTTATTGATGATATCATTCCCTTTAATGAACTTTTTGTAATTCCGTATATTTTGTGGTTCTTATATGTGTTAGTTGTCATTGTATATCTTTATTTTCAAAAAGATCACTTAGAAGACTATTATCATTGTGTGATCACTTTGATCACAGGAATGACAACCTGCCTGTTGATCTATTACTTTTTTCCAAATGAACAAAATCTTCGCCCGGAAGCTTTTGCACATCCAAATATCCTGACAGATATTGTACAATTCATTTATAATAGTGATACGCATACAAATGTCTTTCCAAGCATTCATGTCTTTAACGCTGTAGCGATCCATGTAGCCTTGGTCACAAGTCCACGGATCAAAAAGATCAAATGGCTGCGACCGGCTTCATTGCTGCTTTGCTCTTTGATCTGTCTGTCTACAATGTTCTTAAAGCAACATTCTTTCTTAGACGTGATCGCAGCTTTGCTTTTGTATCTGCTGTATGCAACCTTGATCTATAAAGTAATCCCGCAGTGGAAAAAGAAGCAAAAAGTGCTGTCAGATTAACAATTAATATGACAGCACTTTTTGCTGACATTCCCTTTTTCTAACTTTTATGCAAGTAGTTTGTTCTCTTATGGCATACTTTCTTTTTTCAGTTTTATGCAAATGGTTCGCACTCTTTTTGCAACCACTCTTTTTCTTCTTCATTCAGATATGGGCTGATCTTTTCGTATACCTCCCGGTGATATGCATTCAAGCGTGCAATCTCTTTTTGGTTCATTTGTGATATGTCAATCGCTGCACGGTCAAAAGGAACATACGTCAATGGCTCGAATCCCATAAACTGACCAAATTCATTTTTTTCTTTCTTTACACAAAGGATCAGATTTTCCAGACGGATTCCAAACTTTCCTTCCAGATAGATTCCCGGTTCATCCGATGTGATCATACCTGCTTCCAGTACCGGATTTTTGCCGGGGCCTGAAAGGATTCTATAGCGGAATGCATTATTACCTTCATGTACATTTAAAAGATAACCAACACCATGTCCGGTGCCATGATTGTAATCACAACCCATTTCCCACAAAGGCTCGCGCGCTGCATAATCCAGATCCACACCGGAACAGCCATATAAGAACGTCGCATTGCAAAGATTTAGGTTACCTCGAAGAACGGCTGTATAATATTTCTGCTGTTCTTTCGTCGGCTTACCAAGCAGAATCGTTCTTGTAATATCTGTCGTTCCTTCCATATACTGACCACCGGTATCAAGCAAAAGAAAATTCTGCTCTTTTAAAACCGCATTGGTTTCTTTCGTTGCAGAATAATGTACGATCGCACCATGTGCTCCGTAGCCTGCGATCGGATCAAAGCTTGGTCCAAGGTAATGCTTTCCTTCCATTCGAAATGCCTCAAGCTTTTGTGCCGCTGAAATCTCAGTAATCGTTTCTTTTCCGATATTTTTCTTTAGCCAGTAAATAAAACGGGTAACAGCAACTCCATCTTTGATATGTGCATCTTTTTCATTAGCAATCTCTGTCTCATTTTTAATGGACTTCCAATACGTAACCGGACTTGCCATATCCACAATTCTTGTGTTTTTCGGAAAGTTTTCCACAATTTCATGGTTGATTGTGCGTTTATCTGCGAATATCTTGTCTCCTTGTGGAAAACTCTTCGCATAATCATAAACCGCATCATACTCACGCAAAATAATACCATCTGCTTCTAATTGCTGCTTTTGCTCCTGATCGAAAATATCATTTCCCGCAAAAAGAAAACATTGTTCTTTTTCAACGACCAAATACGACAAAACAACCGGATTACATGGAATATCATTTCCTCTGATATTTAAAAGCCACGCAATGTCATCAAGCGAATTCAGGATAAAATGTGATCCGTTCCATTTCTCCATAAATTTGCGTACTTTTTGCAATTTACTCTGACGGCTTTCGCCTGCATAATCTTCTGATAATATCCATGCTTTTTGATGGAGCAATTCCGGTCTGTCTTTCCAGACAAGGTTTGCAATATCCGTTGAAGTGACCAATCCTGCACTCTTGCGGCTAAGCATTCTTACTATGCCTTCTGCCCATGCCTGTGACACCAGTCGTCCGTCACATCCCAGTTTTCCACCTTCCGGCATTTTTTCATAAATGAAATCATTGAGCTTTATCACACCTTCCTGACCGGAACGATATAATGTGATGCCACTGCCTTCTAACTGCTTTTTAGCCTGTAAAAAGTATCTGCCATCTGTCCACAGTCCTGCTTCCTGCTGTGTGATCACTAATTCACCCGCAGATCCATCAAAGCCGGATAAAAACTCTCTGACTTTAAAATAATCACTGATATATTCCGATCCATGAAAATCATTTGTCGGTACATAATACAGATCCATTTGTTCCTTTTCCATCTGCTTTCTGAACTCTGCTAAACGTCCACGAATATCCATTCCTGTCATCTCCTATACTATTTGCCATTCTTTTCATTTTTATCTTAATAAGGATCTTTTCTTCTTTGTTACCATTCCTATAGTGTTCTGATCACATCAGCTTCTCAGGCTTTTCTCATAGCTGATAAAATATCACTTAACCGGGCAAATTCCTCTAACGATAAACGTTCTCCGCGAATCGTCGGTGCCAGTCCCATCTGCTCTAATGCTTCTTTTGCCTGCTCTTTCGTAACAGGCAGACTCGCATCATTTCCAAGACCATTTTGCAATGTCTTTCTGCGCTGGTTAAATGATGCGCGAATAACACGAAACATAAATTTTTCATCCTGCACCTGTATCGGATTCTGCTTATGACAGGTCAGTCGGATCACAGCACTTCCTACATTTGGCCTTGGCATAAAGCAGTTTGGCGGTACATTCGCAACAATCTCTGCCTTTGCATAATATTGTACTGCTAACGAAAGTGCACCGTAATCCTTTGATCCGGGATCTGACTGCATACGGTCAGCCACCTCTTTTTGCACCATAACGGTAATGCTTTCTAAAGGTACATGGCTTTCAAACAGCCCCATAATGATCGGTGTAGTAATATAATATGGCAGATTTGCGACAACTTTAATCGGTTTACCATCATTATATTCCTGTGCTGTTTTTGCAATGTCTAACTTCAAAATGTCCTGATTGACCACCGTAACATTATCATATGCCGACAATGTATCCTGTAAGATCGGGATTAAATTATCATCAATCTCTACCGCCATGACCTGACGTGCATTTTCACAAAGATACTGCGTCATTGTTCCGATTCCCGGTCCGATCTCCAGCACAAAATCGTCTTTTGTAATTCCTGCCGACTCAATGATCTTTTCAAGTACATGTGTATCGATCAGAAAATTCTGACCAAACTTTTTTTGAAAACGAAAATTATATTTCTGTAATATTTCAATCGTATTTTGCGGAATTCCTAATGTTGCCATCTGCCACATCCTTTCTGTCTTTTGCAGACCTGTTATCTTATCCTATCAGCTTTCTTCTCTGTTGTATTTTACTATCTTACTCGAAGCCGTTTTGCTTTTCATAACTTTACTGTGCTTTGCCTATCGCGTTATCACCTCTGCTAAGCAGCAATTGCCTTATCTATGGATTTACTGTTCCTATTCTCCAAAGCTGCTTTTCTACATTCTTCTTATAATGTTATCCAGCGGTTGCTTTTTCTATATTCTTCTTATAGCGTTCTCACTTCTGTTACCCAGCAGCTACTTTTTCTATCATGCTATGACTCCTATTCTCCCTGTCTAAATGCGATACATCTCTTTTGCATTTTTCGTTGTCACGGCAATAACCTCTTTAGCTGTCATTCCTTTTAACTGCGCAATCTCCTGTGCGACATACTTTAAATAATGGGAAGCATTTCTCTTTCCCCTGTTTGGCTCCGGTGTCAGATACGGTGCATCCGTTTCAAGAACAATACGCTCAATCGGAGTCCATTTTACGACCTCTTTTAATTTCTTACCGTTCTTAAAAGTAACGACACCGCCAATTCCCAGATAAAATCCCATATCCAGATAAACCTGTGCCATTTCTTTTCCATAAGAAAAACAATGGATCACACCGCCTATCTGCTCGCCATGCTCTTCCTTTATGATATCTAACGTATCCTGTGCTGCGTCCCTGCTGTGGATCACAACCGGAAGTCCTGTCTTTCTGGCAACCTCAAGCTGCTTACGAAACCATATCTTTTGTATATCACGCTTCGGATCTTCATAGTAATAATCTAACCCAATCTCTCCGATCGCTACAACTTTCTCTCTTTTTGCAAGTTCGCAAAGCCAGTCCATATCCTGATCGGTCAGTTCTTCCACCCCTTCGGGATGCACACCGACAGCCGCATAAATAAAATCATATTGTTCACTCAAAGCAACTGCTTTTTTGGTAGATGCGATCGTTGCACCAACATCTGTAACCAGACCGACACCATCCTGCCGTATCAACTTCAATATATCCTCTCTATCTTCCTCATAAGCCTCATCATCATAATGTGCATGCGTATCAAAAATCACGTCTTCTTCCTCCATTTCTTTTTGCATCTTCCAACAAACACAGCTTTTTCCTTCTGCATGGCAATATGCCCACAAAGCCTCATACCGTGTCAGCCTGCTATCCTTTATGCCATATTTTGATAACTTTCTGCTTTTTATATGTCAGCCTGTTATCTCTATACCATATTTTGATACGATCTGTTTTTTATTGTGTCAGCCTATGATCTCCATGTCATATTTTGATAGAGTTCTGTTTTTTATTGTGTCAACTAGTAAGACATCAAGCTATATTTTGATATTTTTCTAATTTTCAGGTACTGTATCACCCTGTAAGGATATCTATGAATTTTTGCTTTTTTGCCCTATTGTGGGGCGCTCTCATCTGATATAGGGGCAAGGCCAGTCCTGATGTACATTGCTGTTAGGGCTCTCTAAGCCCGTCGCCACTTGCGCTTCAAAAAATGATCTGCTTTTTTGAAGTGCTATGTGTGCGCTACGTGGCTTTGCGAAGCGGAAGCGTGCCCTGCACAGCAATGCTACTCAGGCTGAGTCGCCCCTATAGTTATGAACCGCGCCCACATGCAAAAAAGCATAAAAATTCTGATATCCTAACAGGCTGGCGTATCTCTAAAAATTAGAAAAATATCAAAACACAGCAGTCATTCTTATGCGGCTGACACATGAAAACAGAACATATCAAAATATGGCTCTACGGCTGACAGGCTGACACATCCCATACATTATCAGGCATAGTGCCGTGCAGAAGGACAGAATGCTGTATAGGTTGGAAGATGCAAAAAATTCAGGAGACACCCGTGATTTTTGATACTAAAATCGTATGGGGTATCCCCTGAATTATCATAACATTTTTATTGCGATATGTCTTGTGCTTTTTGAAGATACGATCTTATAGGAAGAAGACCAGCATGTCGATCAAAAAGACAGGTATTAAACAGGTTAATGACCATCCCAGATAACTAAAGAATGATGGCATTTTGATTCCGTTTTCCTCTGCGATCGAACGAACCATGAAGTTTGGTGCATTTCCGATATATGTGATCGCACCCATAAATACCGCACCGCATGAGATCGCCATTAAGATGATCTCCGGAATATATCCTACAACCGTCTTGATTCCTTCATGGAAACCTAAAGAAGCTGCTGTGGTAAAGAATACCAGATACGTTGGTGTGTTATCAAGGAAGCTTGATAATGCACCTGTGATCCAGAAGAACTGCCATGGCTTTTCAATACCAAGAGAAGCACCCTGTGCCTTTAATATCAAAAGAGCAGGAATCATAGTAATGAAAATACCAATGAAAAGGATCGCAACTTCCTGAATCGCTCCCCATGTAAAGTTATTTGCTTCACGCACTTCATTCTTCGTTGTCTTATAAGAACCAATTGCTGCCAACAGAATAATGATCACTTCAAAGATTGCAGAAAATTCTAATTTAGCAGCACCAAAAATATGAATACTGCGACTAAAGAATGGAACTGTCTTAGGCAGAACGCCACTCAATACAACTGCACCTACGATCATTACAAGGAAAATAATATTATGCGCACCTGACAGTTTCAAAGGCTTCTTATCTTCACTCTGATCCGGTGCTGCACCATCAGCAAGATCTTTCTTATACGCTCTTGTATCAAGAATAAAGAACAAAGTTAAAAGCAATACAACATTTAAAAGCATAACAGGAAGTAAATGCATACTCCAGAAGAAATCAACGCCTCTGGTAAATCCCATCAACAATGGCGGATCACCCACCGATCGTAGGTGCGCCCCCCCCCACCGGTGTCAGACAACCGCCGATATTTGATACCAAAAAGATAAAGAATACGACTATCTGTACTTTACGATGACGCCATTTGTTAGCACGGATCAACGGACGGATCATAACCATGCTTGCACCGGTTGTACCGATCCAGCTTGAAAGCAACGTACCGATCAGTAAAAGCAATACATTTAACTTCGGTTTACCAACCAGATCACCTTCCAGACAGATATTTCCTGCTACACAGAAAAGACCAAATAATAAAACAATAAATGTGATATAATCACCAAATACAGTCTCTAATACTTCACTAAACGCTTCGTGTGCTCCTGCATAGAAGATAAAAGGAATCACAAAGGCAAGTGACCACAAAATAACAGCATACTGCTTGTTTTTATCCCACCATCTTTCAATAACCAGCGGGCATACAGCAATACATAATAACAAACCTGCAAACGGAATACAAAAAGCTAATGGTAATGTGCTTCCTATATTCTGCTCTGCTCCCTTTTCAGCCGCAAATGCAACGTTTGGATTTAACACAAATGCGCCCAGGAGCAATCCGATAGCCCATAAAAGTTTCTTGCAACTCTTCATAATATAACGCCTCCTATGTCTCTTTTTCCCGGTGTACCTTCGGTGGCGGCTCAAAACAGTCAATCAAATCCCTTACTGCACGAGTGCGTCATCGTTTTTTCGTATACTATCTCTCGCTATAGCATATTTCGCGTCTGCTTTATCGGACTACATATAAAGCAAAAAATCACTTGAAAAAGTACTTTTCCCCAAGTGCCGAACGTATCTTATCACACTTCTTATTAAAATACAAGTCATAAAATCAATTTGAAGTGTATAAAAACCGGAAAATTTTACAACATTTTCAGCATACTTTCAGATATTTTTACAATATTTCTGACTTACTTTCAGGCTTTTCTGCAACAATTCTATAAAATCTATAAATTAAATCCGGCAAATAAATCGAAAAAAGAAAAAACCATACAAAATTTTCCTTTATGGACAGTAACTATTTTTGACCGGTTTTTGTCTTTTTTTCGACATAAGGCAGAGACACACGAAAAAATCGTCGCAAAAGTTGCTGCCCATCAAATGGGAACAGCGGAAAGAGATATCCTCTGCCATTCAAAACAGGATTTAAAAACAAGGCAGCGACAATCAGTAAACTTCCAACGATAAAACCACCCAGTCCGAAAGCTGCCGTTAAGATCAGACATAACATTCTGAAAAACTTGATCGCATAACCCAATTCCATATTCGCCTGTGTATAATTCGCAACTGCGACAAATGCCATATATAGCATGATCTCCGAATTAAACCAGCCGGAATTTACCGTATAATCGCCAAAAACGATACCGGCAACGATACTAAGCGGCGTTGTCAGCATATTAGGCGTATTGATCGATGCCATCTTCAAACCATCGATCGCAAATTCCAATATCAGAAACTGGATCACCGGTGGTACATTTACTTCATCTTCGATCAAAATAAAATCAAATACCTGTGGTACCCATTCAGGATGTTCGATCAGAAGCAGAAACAATGGGGTAATATAAATTGCAACTATACTCGTTATAATACGTGTCAGACGCAGATATGTGCCGGTGATCGGCGGAAAATAATAATCGTTTGCATCCTCAAGTATGCTAAATAAAGAAGTCGGAATAATCATCGCAGCCGGTGAATTATCCACCATGATCACAATACTGCCTTCTAACAGACAGGCCGCTGTGGCGTCCGGTCGCTCTGTATATTTAAACTTCGGAAATGGATTATACCAGCTTCTCGGAAAAAGCACTTCAGCCAGGCTTTCTTTGTTCATCGACAGGGAATCCACATTAATTTTTTGGATCTTTTGTATCACATTTTGTAAAGCCTGCGGCTTAACGCGATCCTTCATATAGATCACGGCAACATCCGTCTTCGAACTTCGCCCGACAGTTTCCATCTGAAAGATCAGATTGGTATCCCGGATCCTTCGTCGTATCAGACCGGCATTCGGGATCAACGCTTCGATAAAACCATCTCTTGAACCACGAAGCACCTTGTCCTTTTCCGGTTCGTCTACATTTCTGCCCGGATATTCTCTCAGATCAAATGCAAGAACCTGCTGATATCCCTCAATAAAAAAGCAAGTCAAACCCGCTAAGACATATTTCACAAAATCCTTTTGCGTCTCAATCGTTGTAATATCAGCAAAAGGTGCAAATTTCCTAACAAAATCATCATATTTCTCCGGCACGTCTTCCGCTTTTATTGAACTGAAAAACTCTAACATCTTCTCAATGACCGAGCTTTTTAAAAAGCCGTCAATAGAGTATAATACTGCCCTTTTATTCCCGATCACCAGCTCTTTATGCAAAATATCAAAATTTACATCCAAATGCAGTAATTCTTCGACTGCTTTCTTTCGTTGGTCATAATTCCCTCTAAAAACATCCGTCTTCTTTTGCTCCATCTGTATTGATTCTTTTCCTGTCATATCTTTTTCCATAGCATCAAAAGCTCCTCATTTTCCAATGCAATAACTCGTCATTTTCTTCGCTACAAAGTATTAACCAAAAAAGCTTGTTCTATCCCTTTAAAGTGCAAAAAAACGAAATGCGTAAAACTTTTCCTTTCCCAAATAACAAAAATAAATGCATCTTCCTAATTCACAAAAAACTATTTTCACACATAACATTTTCTCCTATAATATAATTATTATTTTGTTGTATTTTAAAAGAAAAAGATAATGTACTCTCGGAATCTTCTGAACGAAATTTTGCGAGATGGATTTTTAAACGATATAATCTTCAAGCACAAAGTGCGACAAGCATACAACGCTTGGATTTTAGAGTTATTATATCGGAAATCCAGCCGAAAAGATTCGTTTTGAGAAGATACCGAAAGTACATGAAACAACACTACGGAGGAACATATTATGAGTGTGAGTGCATACGATGAGAAACTTTTTGATGCAGCCTGCGAAGATATCATAGAAAAAGAACGTGCCAAAAACGGTATTGGCACGTTACAGGAAAAAACAATGCATGCTGTACTCAAGCGTTTTTATGAACCGGATCACACTCATCAGGAAATACGGATCAATGGATATGTTGCGGACATTTTCCGCGATAATGAAATCATTGAAATACAGACCGGAAGTTTTAATGCAATGCGAAAAAAATTAGATACGTTTCTGGAAGAATATCCGGTAACAATCGTGTATCCGATCATTCATACAAAATGGCTGTACTGGATCAATGAAAATACTGGGGAGATCAGCAAGAAAAGAAAATCTCCAAAAACAGGAAAGCCTTTTGATGCATTTTACGAATTGTACAAGATCAAATCCTATCTGACAAATTCAAATCTACAGATCTGTCTAACGTTTGTCGATGCAAAGGAATATCGTCTGCTTAATGGCTGGAGTTCTGATAAAAAGAAAGGTTCGACACGTTATGACCGCATCCCGGTCCGTCTTGTCGACGAGATCCTCTTAGCAAGGAAGGAGGATTACCTATGCCTGATTCCGGAAGGACTGCCGGAAGTTTTCACGGCAAAAGAGTTTGCCAGGAAAGCTAAAATCAAACTTCGCTATGCCCAGACAGGAATCAACATCCTAAGAGAAATCGGTGTAATTAAAAAAAACGGCACAAAGGGACGTGCCTACCTATACAGCATTACAAAATAAAAGCGGTAACAACACAAACACAGGCAGTACCGATGTACTGCCTGAATATAAATATTACCCTTATTCTTTTTCTTCCGGTTCTGCATTTCTTTTACGGAACCATTCAAAAGGTTTTGCAAAAAAACTTGCCACTTTATATCGCTTTGTATTCATGATCTCATAATTTTTATCTTTCAGTTCCTGAATACGTGCATTCAACTTCTCAATTCTGCGATCCTTCGATTCAATCTTCTCTGTCTTGGCAGCAAGCTTGGCATTCAGCTCTTTTTTCTGTGCATTTGCCTTCTCGACGTTCAAGCGACGCACCATACTTTTCTGGATCAGAAAATCTCCCGGCGCCCACTCAAGCATATTATGCATATCCGTGTACATCCAACTGTCAAAGAAAAAATCTTCCGTGCATTTTGTCAGACCAAATTCCTCAAAACCCTCTTTTACAAGTTTTTCATATAACATCTGATACGATGCAAAATTTGTCTGAATGTTTAATGCATGATAAAAACCACTGATCGCTCTGTTTAAAAAACTTCTCCTGACCAACTCATAATCCGGCTGCTTTTCTAACAATTCCTTTGTCTTACAATAGGAATCATACGCACAAAAAACAGTATCAGACGCTTTTCCCGATAAACTCTGCTCATTATTGACACGATAGGAGATCAATACATCCGTCACATAAGAAATGCGTTTTGCAAAGTAAAATGCACTCAATGTAAAGAATGTATCATTCGCCTGACGGATCTCCTGAAATTCCAAATGATTTTCTATAATAAAGCTTCGTAGAAACATCTTATTCCATGGTACATTAGTTGCCAGATTAAAAATATGATCCGGAATATCAGTCTTTTGAAAGACTTCTTTTTCCGGCAGGTAATCCAGGCGCAGATAAGCATCGGATGAGAAATATTTTCCTGTCTGGTTATCATATCTTCTGGCAGCACAAATACAGATGTCTGCCTGTGTCTTTTCTGCCTGTAGATACATGGTTTCTAATGCATTCTCCAAAAAGAGGTCATCCGAATCCCAAAAAACAACATACTTGCCTTTTGCATATTGCATTCCATGATTTCTGGCTGCTCCGGCATTTTTATTTTCCTGCTCTACTAACTGAATACGTTCATCTTTTTTCTGATATTCTTTTACAATCTCACGGGAATTGTCTTTTGAACCATCATCCACACAAATAATCTGTATATCCCGCAATGTCTGGTTCGTTACATCATCTAATGTCCGGGATAAATATTCTGCCGCATTATATACCGGCATAATCACCGACACCTTAATATCTTTCATCTTTTCCTCCATGCTATTATGCACTACCCCTGATACAATAAAAAAATAATTGCTTCCTCATTGTACTTGTGCCCTCTTATTCTGTCAAATTTTATATTGCTATTATATTTTCTGATTTTTAAAATTCATATTGCACTCTTCTAAAATACAGCTTCCTGATCACTTTGCATCAGGATATACTTCCTGAAATGACTGATTCATGATCTTTTCAAACTTTGCAAATTCTTTTTTATTATAAAAATACTCTTTTGGTTTGTTTGCAATCCCTAATGCCGCAAACCATTCTTTTTTCAACTTATCAAAAAGAACCTCTTTCTTTGCACCTGTCAGAGTATCCAGATTCCATAAGCTAAAATGAAGCCCATAATTAATATAGTCCTGCTCAAGCTCCTTGTAAAGTCCAAATTTCACCAGATTATCTTTCAGAGCTGTTAAAGCATTGTAAAAACACTGCCATGATTTCTCTCTGGTATTTGATAAAGAATTCGGATTATTTCTTCTCTGGTGGGCAAGCGGTTCATCTAAGATCGTAATTCTTTTTGCCAATACGATCGCCGAAAAAACAAACAGCAAGTCATTTGAGGTGCGCTGCTCTTGAAATTGTAATTCATGTTCTAATACAAATTCTCTTTTAAAAAGCTTGTCCCATGCCCAGCCTACAAATACTTTAAACACATTCTCCGTAAAGGTTCTATGTGTCATCGGGCGATACGGAGGCAATGCTTTTTCACGTAATGTCCAGCTTACTTTTACGATCTTATCTAAGTCTTCCCTGTATTGATCGGAACGAAAGACGATCAGATCTGCATCTTCCTTTTTTGCCTGTGCATAAGACTTCTCAAGCATATCCAATGAAAAGAAATCATCGGAATCCAAAAAAGAAAGATATTCACCGGTTGCGATCGAAAGTCCGTTGTTACGGGCTGCTCCGGCTCCGGCATTCTGCTGACAGATCACTTTTACTCTGTCATCTTCTTTTTCATATTCTTTCAAGATTGAAAGAGATGCATCTGTTGAACCATCATCTACACAAATGATCTCAATATCTTTCAATGTCTGATTCACAATACTGTCCATACATTGTTTTAAATATTTCTCTACATTATAAACCGGCAGGATCACCGATACTTTTGGATGATTCATATGACACCTCATTTCTTATTTTACAATCTATAACCCTGATCTTCTACCGGGATTTCTCCCGGTCTGTTATCTGAAAAATCTTACTTTGACCCTTTGATCCATTCCTTAAGCTTGCGTGGAATGAACAAAAGAATGCGTCCGATACGGTATGATTTTGAACTTTTGATCATTGCAAGTTCATTCGAAAGTTTCTGGTTCTTTCTTTCTAACTGCATGATCTTCTTGTTGAGTTTTCTTTCGGTTACGCCGGCAACAACCCATACTTTATAAAATGTATCCGGTTCTGCTGCCACTACCTGGATCTTCTTCCATGCTGCTACCGAAAATACAGACGGATCTAATTCTTTCTTCTCTAAGCCACGCTTAAATTCTGCACTGAATCGTTCCACAAACTCACGACGATATTCCATCCCGATACGACGGATCGTACCGATGTAGTTATTGTATTTCTTATACCAGTACATTCCCTTAAAGCGTTCCCAAAGCTCAGGATGTTCCATAAGAATATCACGGATATGATCGTATTCGATATTCATGCAATATACTTTTTCTCTATTATGAACCGATGAGTTCGGATTATCTCTACGATTCATATAATATGGCTTGTCTACGATCATTGCCCTTGTCGCAAAGATAAATGTCTGGAACCAGAATCCGTTATCCTGGAAAGAAGCTCCCGGTGTCTCATTGTGACGGATATGATGCTTCTCGATAAATTCTTTTTTGTAAATACCGCTCCAGGTATTCATAATATAGCGGATTGCTTCTGTATCCTCGCTTGGGTTAAAAACTTTATTATAATCTTCCGGATTTTTAGACAAACGGTTATAAACCATGTTCATATCATCTTCATCCGTTCTTTTGAAACGATAAAAATCTGCTTTCACAAAATCAAGATCGTTATCCTTAGCGATCTGATACAATGATTCATACATATCAAGCTTAACAAAATCATCCGGCTCAACGATACCGATATATTCACCGGTTGCTTTCTCAAGACCGATATTCATGGCGATACCATAACCGCCATTCTCTTTGTCTACCAATACGATCCTGTCATCTTTTTGCGCATAGCTTTTTAAAATTTCCAAAGAACCATCTGTAGAACCATCGTTGATACAGATGATCTCTATATCCTTCAATGTCTGATGTATCACACTTTCCATACATTCTACCAGATACATCTCTACATTATATGTCGGGATAATTATTGATACTTTAGCCATTTTCCACTCCTTCACCAAATGCTGTTCTTTTTGTTTACTCTGCTTTTTGTGCTGCTGCAGCCTGTAATGCAGCCTCAATTACTTTATCCATATCATAATAACGATATTCGCCAAGACGACCTCCAAAGATCACATTTTCCTCTTTTGCCGCCAGCTCACGATATCCGTTTGCTAACTCTTCATTCTTTTTATCATTGACCGGATAATATGGTTCGTCACCAAGCTTCCATTCGCTCGGATACTCTTTCGAGATCACCGTTGTCGGCTGTGTGCCAAACTCAAAATGCTTATGCTCGATAATACGCGTATAAGGCACTTCTCTTTCTGTATAATTAACAACGGCATTTCCCTGATAATTGTCTGTATCCAGTCTTTCATGCTCAAAGCGTACAGAACGGTATTCCAAAACACCAAGCTTATACTCAAAATATTTATCCAACATTCCGGTATAAACCACTTTATCGGCAATATCCGGATTGGTTTTGCGATATTCAAAATAATCGGTATTTAATAAAACATCACAACCCTCTAACATCTTCTCAACGATCGGTGTATAACCGCCGATCGGAATCCCCTGAAAACGATCATTGAAATAATTGTTATCATAGACAAAGCGAAGCGGCAGACGCTTGATGATAAAGCTTGGAAGATCTTTGCAATCTCTTCCCCACTGCTTTTCTGTATAGCCTTTGATCAGCTTTTGGTAAACATCCTGACCAACCAAAGACAAAGCCTGCTCTTCCAAATTCTTGGGCTCCTTGATATCCAGTTCTTTGATCTGCTTTGCAATGATATCTTTTGCTTCCTGTGGTGTCTTGATCCCCCACATCTTACTGAACGTATTCATATTAAACGGAAGATTGTAAAGCTCATCCTTATATGATGCGACCGGAGAATTGATATAATTATTAAACTCCGCAAATGTGTTGATATAGTCCCATACTTTTTTATTCGACGTATGGAAAATATGTGCACCATACTTATGAACATGAATATCATCTACTGTTTCACAATATATATTACCGGCGATATGATCTCTCTTTTCTACTACGAGACATTTCTTACCTTCCTTTGTCATCTCATGTGCAAATACTGCACCAAATAATCCGGCACCAACAATCAGATAATCGTAATGCATTCTTTACCTCCCCTTCGCATTCTTCCTATAACAAACGCTGTATGCGTTCTGCATCAAACAATAGATACTCTAGGCAATTATAATATTATACCATACACTCTGCTTCTTTTCAAATTTTGAAACATTTTCTAATGTGTATCCTCTTCTTTTTCTGCCTTGTCATCATTTAAGACATTATGCACAATGTAGATTGGTCTGTCCTTGATCTCGGCAAACAGAATCGAAATATATTCTCCGATAATGCCGATGATGATCAATGTGATCGCAAACATAAAGCAAAGTGCCACAATGATCGTAGAATATCCTCCCGGCGCACCATAGACAAACTTGTTGACGATCGTATAGATCATTAAGATCACTCCGCACAATGCGACAAAGATGCCGGAATAAATACCAAGCTTTAACGGCAGATCCGAAAAGCTGCATAATGCATTGATCGAAAAATGCATCAACTTACGGATACTGTACTTGCTTTCTCCTGCTTCCCTGTCTCTTGCTTCAAATTCCAAAGTAGTCTTCTTAAATCCGACACTCTGTACATATCCGCGCAGATAACGTACTTTCTCTCTATAGTCTTGCCGAAGAACTTCGGCTACATTCTTACTGATCGCAAAAAAATCAGAAGAATTATTCTCAAACTTAACCGGTGACATCATATTCAGCACACGATAAAATGCTGCGGATGTGATCTTTTTGATCACCCCTGCACCTTCATTCTTTGTACGGATCATGGAGATCACTTCATAACCTTCTTCAAATTTCTCAATGATTGCCGGAATGCTTTCCGGTGGATGCTGCAGATCGGCATCCATACAAACGATCCCATCTCCGCCTGCATGATCGATCCCTGCGATCATAGCAGCTTCATGACCAAAGTTTCTTGCAAAATTCACTACTTTTACTTTTTCATTTGCCTGTGCAAATTCCGTTAAGATTTCCATGCTTTTATCCTGACTTCCGTCATTGACAAAAACGATCTCATAATCCCATGCACATTTCTCTAAAATTTCGGAAGTCACCTGATAAAAATGCCGTAAAGATAATTCTTCATTATAAACGGATACAACCGCAGAAACCTTCTTATCTTTCATTATTCTTTGTCCTCCTTATTGCCTGTAAAGACAAGAAACTTACTGATAAAGTAATTTCCGATCACTACAAGCACCTGTGTCTCTAATTTTCCTATCATTTTATCCTGACCGATCACGCTGACAGCAAGCCAGACACCACCGACCTCTATAACCAGTGTCGCAATACGGGCACCAATGAATTTGCCCATTTCATACAAAAGTTCTTTGAAAGAATTTGTCTTTGAATGAAACACAAACAGTTTATTAGTCACATAAGCAAACAGGATCGACAACACGATAGAGATCACATTGCTGATCGTAATTCCCAGATCACTGTTCCCTAATGATGTTCCATATGTCAGAACGGAAAAAACGACCAGATTTACTAATGTCGTACATCCACCGATAAACAAATACATAAATGCTTCGCTGCATATGATTTTTTTGATTTTTTGCCACATTCTCTTTTTCCTGCTCTTTCTTTTTTATCTGTACTGCTTCTTTATCAGAATCATTTTGTCCGGAAGACACTTCTTTTTCAGTATCTCTCCTCAGTAGATATTTCCTTTTCGTAGAATCATTCTACCCGGAAGATGTTTTCTTTTCGTAGGATCATTCTATCTAGGAAATGTTTCCTTTTCGTAAAGAAGCAGATATTTTCTAATTTTGTATTTCTTTGGTCTCTTCTTTTGCAATATAAAAACGTTTCTTTGCTATATACTGCCAGCCAAAGAATACAAGCAGACTGACGATCGTGATCGCAATTCCTTTTTTCTGTCCGGCAAGCCGGTAATGCATCGTGATCGTACTCTTACCCTTTGGCACATGAAATGCCATCATGCCATTGACAACGGACTTTGTCTTTACACTCTTGCCATTGACACGGACGGTCCAATCGGGATCATACGGTACCGTTGTCATGCAAAGCCTTCTTTTATCAGAAGAAATCGTCGCCTTGACATTGCCGTCCGAGAACTCTTTTAGATCCCATGCACTATCCTGAAATGTTGCGATCATTTTTTCGAATACCGGCATATTCAATGTCTTGACAAGCACATGATGATCTGTCTTGCTGTCATGATCGTCCCGCAGTTCGATCGTCACCGTCTGTCCTTTCTTATAATCTCCAAGATAGACTAAGTTACGATAGAAACGATTAAAATAGATCTGGCGGTACTCTCCGTCGATATACATTTTCTTATCAGGATGGCTGCAATCCATATACATATAAAATGGTCCGTCTGCTGTTGCTTTTGCGGTCCATACAAGCGATGTCTTTGTCTTTTTCATTGTAATCTGTGCATCCTGATACAACGTAACATCTTTTCCCATCAAAAGCTTGGCAGTCTTTCGGTGATTTTCAAAAACATTCGTCTTTGGTGTAAAATCTCTGGCTTTTTCCGATACCAGAAAACCAAGAGACAACGCATACGGATTGTCATATGCATAATAATTCTTGGAATCTGTTTTTTTGCTTCGATAAGTCGAAGTCGAAAGTTTCTTGTCCGTCAATGTATAACGTACACCAAAAAGAGAATCCGAAAAAAGAATCGGCTCATTGTAAGTAAGCTCGGTCGGTGCAACCGCACCCTTGGTATATCCCATGCGTCTGCCAAGATCGGCAAGCTCGGTATTAAAAGTAGAACTGTAATGCGTAATACCATGATAACCCAGAGACATACCTTCTGATGTCGGCGGAATGCCTCCCTCTCTCCAAAGTGTTAATTTGCTAAATGTTTTTTCAAGTCTGTCACCTTTTTCAAGCTGTAAACTGTCGATCATATTACTTGTTTCTTTATAATAGTTCGAAACAGTCTTTGCGGATATCACATACGTTCCCAGCTGTTCTTTCATATTAAAGAAAAGCTCTCCTGAAAGTCCTGCAAAGACAAGAAGCAGACAGGCATAACGAGCCCAGACTTTCTTCGTATGCAAAAAGCCGTAATAGCAGATGCCATAAATGGCAAGAAGTAACACGATAGCTATAAGAGCAGTCTTTTTCGCTGATTGCCATTCCAGTACAAGCGTACCGGCGATCAGGATCAGAACGGCAAGGCAAAAAGCGTATTTCTCACTGATCCCTTTTCTTTCTTTGCTGTCATTTTCATTCTGACCGATATATTCCAGACACTGTCCTGCGATCATGACAAAAAGGAAGCTTAGCAGGAACGAATAGCGGAAGAAATACGATCCGACGATTCTGACGCAGGATAACAGCACATCTGTCGTTGTCAGGCAGAAGCAGCCAATCCCTACCGCTAAGAAAAGCAGATGACCGATCCGTATACGCTTTGGAACCGCCTTATGAAGCAGTAACACCAGACACAGTACCAGTACAACCCCCCCGGTATAGATAACCGGATTACTGCTGACATTTGTCTCGGAATAAATATAAAGTGTCGATAATACGGCTTTTAAACTTGTCCGTACTGCCGGAGCAAGCTGTTCTAAACTAAAGTTACTCTTTCCTTTCATCTGTGCAAGGATTGCCGGCAAAAAGAGCATTGCGCTTGTACCAAGACCGAGAAGCATCGTGACTCCATAGGATAGGAAAGAACCCAGCTTTTCCTTCCATGCTCTCTTTTGCATTCCGAGTTCAAAAAGGAACATGATCACAGAGAATGCACATACCATGTACCCGGTATACCAGTTAAAAAGGATTGCTCCGGCTGCAGAGAACAAAAGAAGTGTCGGTTTCTTCTGATATAAAAGCTTATATACACCTAATGCAACAAGCGGAAGCATGATCACTCCATCCAAGAACATCATATTGCTTGCATAAGCAACGACATATTCCATCAAAGCATAGGATGTACTAAGCAACAGATAACTGACCTTTTTCTTTTGAAAACGGATGCTCAGATACAGATACGACGTCAGTCCGCTCAATGCGATCTTTAATAAAAGTGCCAAAGTCACAAATTCTGTCAGATGAGACAAATCAAAGAAATAAACAAGCAGGTTGACCGGACTTGCCAGATAATACGCATACAGTGCGATCGTTGCACCACCTAACGATTTTGAAAACGAATAGGCAATGCTGCTATTACCATGCATGACACTATGAAGCCATCCAAAATAATCAATATACTGGATTTCCAAATCCCATTTGATCCACGCTCTGTCTCCAAACGGTGTAATTCCCATACAGATACAGGCTGTCGTTGCGATCAGCAATGGCAAAAGAAATGCCACCGGATATAGGATCCGTCTTTTTTTGTTTGTCTCACTTATCATCCTGCTTATTCCTCACGTAATCTGATTACTTCTTTCTGATTATTTTTGATCTTAATTATCTTTTCAAAAGACTTTTCAGCTTTCTTGGAAGCCAGGTAAGCGCACGGCTGATCTTATAAGATCTGGAATTTTTAATCTGCGCGATCTCCTGCGTCAATGCCTGATTTCTCTTCTTGAGCGAATCAATACTTTCTCTCTTTTTGACTACATTTTCTTTCAAACCATTAATACGCTCGTTCTTCTCCGCAATACGCTGTTTCAAACCATTAATACGTTCATTTTTTTCAATACGAAGTGCTGCTTTTTCATCACGCACTTTGTTATATTTATTCTCAATTTTTCTTCTCTCATTCAGCACTTTCTCGCGAAAAGCTTCATTTTCTTTCTGCTTTGTCTCACTGATGCGACGCTGGTGCTTCTGGATCTCTAAATAAAAATCTTCAAAAAAGTGTACGAACTCACCGGAAGCCATAACTTCTTCCCACCACTTTTCTGCCATGTCACCAACCATGTCATCCCATGGTTTCCATCGATCCGCAAAATGGATAATGTACGGATCTTTCCCGGCTTCTTCAAACTCTTCTCTTGAAAAGCAGACGGATACTCTCTGATCGGTATCATAATTTTCGGGATGACTGACATAGTATTTATTCATCACATTATATTTCAATGGAAGGATTTTGATCTTACCATAACATGCCACATTCAAAATGTCCTGATCCTGACTGGAGTAATCGCGTTCCATCAGCTTTTCAAACTGCTCTTCCATATGATCTTCCCGCAGTTTCTTCAAATTCATCAAAAGCACTCCGGCATTGATATATTGGTCAAAAACCGGCATCTCAAGACGATCCATGTTACGCTGTTTCTTTTCCGGCGGATAATAATACCCTGCTGCTTTGACACCGGCAATGTAATACTCTTCCATATCCTGTTCATATAATTCTGTCAGATCGTTCTGTACCACAATATCAACATCCAGATACAGGCATTTATCTATATCGGGCAAAAGTCCCGGCAGTTTCAAACGATAATATGTCGCCTGTGTAATATGTTTAATATGCATATTTACATCTTCGAAAGCATCCTGCATATCAATATATCTGACAAGCATATCTGCTTCTTTGGCGTGTCGGTCGATCACATCTTTATATTTCTGCGGAAAATCATGAGACACCAGAAGTATAAACTCATAACGGGTGTCCTCCTTTGCATGGCGTATCATCGAAAGTACTGAAAAGATCATCGGATATCCATAATTTGCATCTGCTGAAAAAACAACAGGAATCGTATTCTTTGTCATTTCTTAATCCATTCCCTCTCTTCTATTTTTCATGGTTACAAAGTCACTCCATTGTATTATACACCATCTACCACATACTTGACAATCCTTACCGCTATGCTTACAATGATATATTATGTATAGGTAATGATATTCAGGTATATTATGCCTGATGCAGAAATGGAGAATCAATATGACAAAAAAAGCTTCATATACAATCGCCGTGGCAGGAACCGGCTACGTCGGACTTTCGAATGCGATCTTATTGTCGCAGCACAATAAAGTTTATGCGGTAGATATTGTGCCGGAAAAAGTTGATATGATCAACCAAAAGAAATCGCCGATCGTTGATGCTGAGATTGAAGAGTATCTTGCTGATCGCGATCTTAATCTGACTGCTACTTTAGACAGTAAAGCAGCCTATGAAAAAGCAGACTTCGTAATTATCAGTACACCGACTAATTACGATCCTAAGTTAAATTTCTTTGATACATCCAGCGTAGAAAATGTCATTGAACTGGTAATAAAATATAACCCGGAGGCGATCATGGTCATTAAATCTACCGTTCCGGTAGGATATACCAAATCCGTCCGTGAGAAATATCATTGTAATAATATTATCTTTTCACCGGAATTCCTGCGAGAGGGAAGGGCATTATATGATAATCTCTACCCATCCCGCATCATTGTCGGTGCACCGCAGGAAGATGATTCCTTAAAAGAAGCGGCAAAGACTTTTGCAAGCCTTTTGGCTGCCGGTGCGATCAAAGAAAACATTGATATTCTCTTTACCGAGACAACAGAAGCCGAAGCAGTTAAACTTTTTGCTAACACGTATCTTGCACTTCGTGTCAGTTTCTTTAATGAATTAGACAGCTATGCCGAAGTACACAACTTAAATACGCGTCAGATCATTGATGGTGTCTGTCTTGATCCGCGTATCGGCACCCATTACAACAATCCGTCTTTCGGTTATGGCGGTTACTGTCTCCCAAAAGATACGAAGCAGTTACTCGCTAATTACAAAGATGTTCCTGAAAATCTGATCGGTGCGATCGTAAATTCAAACTCTACCCGTAAAGATTTTGTTACGGAACGTATCTTAGAAAAAGCCGGTTATTTTGTTGGCAATGCCGGAAGAGATGGCACACCGGGCAAGCAGGTAACGATCGGTGTATATCGTCTGACGATGAAAGCCAATTCCGATAATTTCCGTCAGTCTTCGATTCAGGGTGTTATGAAACGTCTGAAAGCCAAAGGTGCTGAAGTGATCATTTATGAACCGACTTTAGATGCTGATACTTTCTTTAACAGCGTTGTCGAAAAATCTCTTACCGCTTTCAAGGAGAAATGTGATGTGATCATCGCAAACCGCTACGCAGAAGAACTTGCCGATGTCGAAGACAAGATCTACACAAGAGATTTATACCGAAGAGACTGATCTTCTGTACTCGGTCGGTGTCATTTGCAAATGTTTCTTAAATTGTTTCATAAAATAGTACGCATTACGATAACCGCATTTGATGGCAATATCATGTACCGACAATGTGGTTGTCGATAATAGTCTCTTTGCACAGTCCATACGGCTTTGTACCATGTCCTGTGTAATACTGACACCAAAAAGTTTCTTATAAAGATGTTGCAGTCCGGAGCGGCTGAAACCGGCACGCTGTGCTAATTCATCCACCGTACATATCTGCTCCGGCTGTGCATATATTTCCATTCGGATCCGTGTTAATTTCTGATTTTTCTTTAAAAAAGACTGTGGCATCACAAATGCTTTTGTCTGGATCGATCTGCTGATCGTATCAAAAAGGATCTCAAGATAATTTTTTTCAATTTCTTCCCGGTAAATTCCAACCGAATAATGTTCTAAGCTCATGCGATGCATCAAAGAAGAAAGTTCTGCTGTCTGTCCGAGATGTAACAACGTATTGGTTGGGATCTTTCTTTCCAGCAGATATGCTTTGTCTGTCTCTTCCGTCTCGGCAAAGAACCAGTCATCTGTATACACTTTGTCTTTTGCACAGTATTTGCAAGGTGTTCCCGGTTCTAAAAGCAGGATCGTTCCCGGCTCAGCCTGCATCTTTTCCTTGCCGATCACAAACTTTGCTGTCGTCTTAATGATCAAAAAAAGCCAGCATTCCAAGCCATCTTCAAAGTCCATCACAAAACGCTCATCATGTGAATGATCATAACCAATCGAACCTATTTTCATAACCATTCTCCTTTCTCTTTCTTCAAATACGCCACCCATATTCCATCCCTTGGGATCACCTGTGCTGTTAGAACCTTTTTTCTGAATTTTCCCGGCTTATGGAGAAACGCTTGCGTCATCTTCTTAGTCTGCGTATCGTATTTCCGGTTTGTTATTGTCTTTTGGGGAGACACGACGGTCGGTTAGGATATCTAATTTTTTAAGCTTTTTTTGCAGGTGGGCGCGGGTCATAACTATAGGGGCGACTCAGCCTGAGTAGCATTGCTGTGTAG
>OGPZ01000723.1_pt1 | contig 27514 bp, 19 predicted proteins | sample 1553111 | NCBI WGS metagenome assembly OGPZ01 (sample SAMEA2579968, study PRJEB22360) | human gut metagenome
CGGCAGTCATTAAACTATGGAGGCTATCGCTATTATTTATATTGTCCTAACTGTGGAGAGGCTAGAACGAGCTTATATTGGTATTGTGAAGACTTGTCATGTCGTAAGTGTCTAGGGTTGCATAATAGAACATTAAACCGAAGCAAGACCGACTGTGTTTATTACTGGGAGCAGGCAGTTAAGGAAGCTCAAAAGATAGTGCCTGAATACGAGGCAAAAGACTACTTAACACCCGATTTTCCCGATAAACCCAAAAGGATGCACTGGAAAACTTATTACAAGCATAGAGCTAAGTATTATCAATATTGGCGCAAAGGTGAAGACTTATGGTTAAGTGGTATTAAACTATGATATGATCTTGATTTTTCGTAACGTTTCGAAATTTGTGTACGTTCTCAATTTTTCTAGTTACTCTTTACATGGAGCGGTGAACGTTCTTAACTCCCTAATTATAGGGAAATGTTGGAAAATGTCGGTATAAAACACCACTATATTATTGGAAAATATGGGAATGGAAACCATAAATGTTAGAAAATACTAGAATATAAAAGTATATAGTGGCGCGTGGTATAAGAATGTTGAGAAATGTTGGTATAAAACACCCCTATATCGTCCTTAACACGCCCTAGACAAAGAATAGTCCGATAACATTCGGGCTATTTTTAAATGCACCCCCGCCCCTATATTGCCGTCTGGAGAGCCGCCACAAGGTGTTGTCTTGTATCGCAGACCAATTTTCCAGAATTTTAATGGGTGTCATAAACCCAGACGGAGAGGAGTAACAATGAGTGGTTAAAAATCCGTACTTTCAACAAAATAAAGGGCGTTTACCCACCGACCCGCCGAACTATCTAGGGACAGTTGCAAGAGAAATCTGGCGCAAAATCGTTCCGTTTTTAGAAAGCACCCACAAGGTGTTGTCTTACATCACGCGCAAATTTTCACAGTTTTTTATAGGGTGTCTATACTAAGTTATGCTAAGGTTTTCGCTATAATAGAATTATTTAAAGATAGTTGTTTTTCTGTATCAATTACGAATAGTATAGGAAAGGAGAATAATATAATGCTAACTTATGATGAATTTAAAGAGGCTATGGACAAGGGGTTTATTAAAGGTGATACTATCCAGATTGTCCGAAAGAATGGTAAGATCCATGACTACGTTTTAGACAGTGAACGAGTTGAGCCACACGAAACATTGAGTTTAGAAAAGGTATCGGATATAATAAAAGAACTAGGCGGAGACAACTAAAAAAGCACCTTGCTGGTGCTAGTTTCTTGCCTGCTAAACTCGTAAAGTGATTGATACCCTAACGGGTATTTTTTTTGCTTTCCTTTTTGCTAACTTTCAAGGTAAGCAAACGGTAACTTATGGGGTATGAATTACTAAAATAGCTCACAAAATCGCTTTGTTGTCACTCTAATAAAACTCTGTGGAAAAGTAGTGTGATTATGTGTTATAATTTATTTTATCATAAAATGTTAGAAGGAGGGGAGCTCTGTGGCCATTAAAGCAGTCTTTTTTGATATTGATGGGACTTTTCTAAATGACCGAAAACGTGTGTCAAGTTCAACCAAAAAAGCTATCAGTCAAATGAAGGAAGATGGTATCTTGGTTGGTTTGGCAACAGGTCGTGGTCCAGGATTTGTTCAGCCTTTCATGGACAATCTGGGTCTGGATTTTGCAGTCACTTATAATGGTCAATATATTTTAACTCATGACAAGGTCCTGTATCAAAATCAGCTCCCTAAATCAACAGTCTACAACTTGATTCGCTATGCCACCAAGCACCGTAGAGAGATTTCTCTAGGGACTAGCACAGGTCTTGTTGGTTCCAATATTATTAGAATGGGAACGAGTAAGTTTGGACAAATCGTTAGCCATATTGTCCCTAAGTCCTGGGCTAAGATGGTGGAACGTAGTTTCAAGTCTTTGATTCGTCGTTTCAAGCCACAAAGTATTGAGACTCTTAAGACTATCATGCGTGAGCCTATTTATCAGGTAGTTATGGTAGCGACGGTGGGTGAAACACAGGGTATTCAAGAAAAATTTCCTCATGTGAAGATTACCCGCTCAAGTCCTTACTCAGCCGATATTATTTCAGCGGATCAATCTAAGTTGAAAGGTATTGCTCATCTAGGTGAGGTTTTTGGTTTCGAACTCAGTGAGGTTATGGCCTTTGGGGATTCGGAAAATGACCTAGAAATGCTGTCTGGCGTTGGCGTTGGTGTTGCCATGGGAAATGGTGAAGACGAACTGAAAGACCAGGCTACCCATGTCACTGATACTAATAACCAGAATGGGATTGCCAAAGCCTTGTCACACTATGGTTTGATTCACTTTGAAACAGAGAATTCATTTACCAGTGATGATGACAATTTCAACAAGGTTAAGGATTTCCACCATTTGATGGATGGCTCAACTACCGATATGCCTCGTGTTTACGGTATTGAGGAAGCTAGTCACCGTTCGGACTTCAAGTTGGAAGAAATTGTCGAGTTTCTATATGCTTCATCAGGTGGGGACAAGCGTGTCTTTGGTCAGGCTGTTCTGGATTTGCATGCTGCTCTTGACAAGGCAGCGCTCAAAGTTAGTTCTAAAGAGCACTCAGAATCAACTATGGTTGGTCAGGTGGATGCTTTGACTGACTTGCTTTATTTGACCTATGGTTCATTTGTTCTTATGGGGGTGGATCCTAAGCCTTTCTTTGATACGGTTCATGAGGCTAATATGGGGAAAATTTTCCCCGATGGCAAGGCTCACTTTGATCCCGTGACCCACAAAATTCTTAAACCAAGTGATTGGGAAGAGCGATTTGCACCAGAACCACACATTAAACGTGAGCTAGATCGTCAGATTCAAAAATCTCTACAAAGAAGTAAATAAGAAGTTATAAAGGTTTGGACAGTTTGCTCCGAACCTTTTTCTAATAAAAATGACATTTATTAATGGCTTTATTTGTGATAAAATAAAGTCGTTCTATGTATTTTTAAGGAGATTATTATGACTAAAGCAGATTGGTTAGATTTTTTTGAAGCCATCAATGGTCGTTCAGCGACTGAAGAAGAAATTGCAGCAGCACTTGCAGCTGGTGAGTTCCAAGATGACGCCCCAGAAGTAGAAACTGCTCCAGTACAAGAAGCGCCAGTTCAACCAGCTTTCGCTAGTGCCCAAGAAACACCAGCACAAGAGGCGCAGCCACAACCAACTTTCGCTGGTGCACAAGAGGCGCAACAACAACCGACTTTTGCAAGTGCACAAGAAGCACAACCGCAAGCTCCTTTTGCAAATGCTCAGGCTGCTCAAGCACAACCAACCTTTGCAGGGGCTCAAACAGCTCCAGTCCAAGGAGTGCCAAATCAAGCAGTGCAACCACAAGCTGGTTTTGCGAATGCTCAAGCTGGTCAACAAACAGCTTTTGCTAACGGTCAACCGCTTCAACCAGGTCAAAATGTTCAATTTATCAATGGCCAAGCTGTAGTTGTTCCAGCACAACCATCAGCATTTGCGACAACTTTCAAAAACTACTGGACATGGTTGCTTAATGCATGGCGTCGTCCAGCTGACATGACAGACTATGGTAAACACAATGGTTGGCTTAACTATATCTTCTTGTCACTCTTCACTGGACTTGCCTTCTTTGCAATCTTGAGCGCTGTGGCACGTAAATTTATTAGCCCAGTTGTATCAACAACAAATGCATTGTCTAGTATGTTTGGTTCTTATGGAACAGATAGTTACTCATCTTCAATTTCAAGTCATACATCTAGCATTGGTTTTGGAGCCTTCTTCGCAAGTATCCTAGCTGCCTTCCTCTTTATCTTTGCTTTTATCTTGGCAGGATTTGTGACACGTAAGGCCATCTTCCGTGACCCTGAGACTACTTTCTTGAATAGCTTTGATCGTTTTGGTCGTTTGACATCATTAGCCTTGCCAATCTTGCTTGTAACAATCTTGTTGGGAGCTATTGGACTTGTTGCCTTCCCAGGATTCTTGTTCTATGTTGTTTACTTCTTATTTGCAATTGCTAATCTATTTACAATTGTTCCTGTAACAACAGCGTGGAAGGCTGATAAGTTCTATCAAATGATCTTGGCAGCACTTTTGAATGGTGTCATTTTGTCTATCTTATTTGCAATCGTATTTACTATCATGTCATCATTTACAATAGGTCTTCTATTCTAAGTAAACCTCTGACGATTTTTGAAAAAGCAAGTTTATAGGAGTCTTTATGGCAACAAAAGAAAAGTGGATTGATTTATTTGAAAAGGCAGTTGGTCGTCCGCCCCGTGTCTTGGAAATTGAAGAAGGCTAAAAAGAAGACCTTGATTTAAAGGCTATTAAAGGCATTGCTGCAATGGGTTTGGATCAGGAAGTTACTTATCCTGAACCAACAGAAGAAGTTGATGAGTATGACGTTGCCGAGGAAGTGTTTGAAGATGTACCGCTTGGTGATGAAGAGGAAACGACTCTTTTAGAAATTGAGGAGCTTTCACCAGTATCTCACGCAGATCAAGGTCAAACTGAAGAAAATTCAGAGGCCGCTTCTAAAGAAGCACAAGCCATCTGGATGAAGGCTTTTAAAACCTATGTTGGACGTCAACCTCTTCCTGAGGAATTCCTACTTGGTAAGTCTTCAGGTTATGATGTGTCAACTATCCATCAGTTTATCTCAGATGGTAAGGCAGCGAAACCAGCCATGGCTAAAGGAAAGAAAATCCTGATTATTGCTGGTGTTGTTGCAGCAGTCTTGGCACTTGCTGGTTACGGCTTTGGTTCTTACTACTACTCACGTGGTCAAGTAGCAGAACGTTATGAAGCAGCAGCTAAGAAGAGCTTTAGGGATAGCCTAGAATACCAAGTATGGTCTGATACTAAAAAGGAAATTAAAACATCCGAAGTCAAGTACACAGACACTAAAAGTACACAAGCCTATAGCAAGAGCCAACTCCTGTCTGGCGAACGTATGCAAAAGGTTGGGCGTCAGTTCCTTATTTTTCCTAAGTGGAGAGTCGTGGTAGATCCTGGAACGGTTGATTTGACCGTTAATACAGCTGATTTGAATGTGACTATTAACGGGGTTTCTTATGCGACTACAGATGGCAATAACTACACGGCTAAATTGAACCATCTCTATCCAGGAACTTACAATTTTGTGGCTTCTGGTAAGGTCAATGATCAAGATATCACGGTCTCATCTGAGGAAAATGTGACCTCTAAAACAGAAGTTAACCTTTCTGTAGAGTATCTTAGCTTTACTGTTAAGTCTAATCTTAAGGATGGAGACCTCTACGTTGGTGGTACCAAAGTTGGAACCCTTAACTCAGGGAAACTAGATGTTAACAAGGTAGCAGTAGCTGGATCATCAGCCGTTTATGTTAAGAAGAATTTCGAAGATGATAGCTCTATCAAGACAGAGACATTGTCTATTAAGAAAATCTCTGAAGGCCAAACGGTTACTTTAGATGCTGACGGAGTTCTTGACCGTGATACGGCAGATCGTCTCTTGACCGCTGCCTACGGTAAATTTGGTAGCTACGCTTCTAATCACAACACGACACCAGATGGTGTATCCGATATTTTCCTTAATGGTACTGATGATACCATGTACAAGGATGTAACGGCTGATATTGATAAAAATACTACAGGTGCCAAAAACCGTGCCGCTGATAGTATTACTTTCTCAGACGTTGACGTCACAGAAGTCGTTCAGACTGGTGAGAAGACCTTCAAGGTGACCTTCACAGCAGTTTATGATTTCTATTATGGTTATGATTCGAAATTCAAGTCATCAGGAGATATCAAAGATAAAATCTCATGGTCATGTAATGTAGAATATGTTGGTGATGATAGTGACTCTAGCAACAATGGTTCTAACTACAGCGACTACCGTATCAATGGCAAGGCTGGCGAATCACAAAATGTGAGTCGTGAAAATACGGTGAAATAGTAGATGCTTGCTCAGTTAGTTAGCATTGAACGGATTACAAATAGGAGGTTAGTCCTCCAGACTAAAAAATGAAGAACTTGGCAATTGCCAGGTTCTTTTGTTTGTCTGTTATTACCTCTTAGGGGCTAAACCGTGCCACTTACCTAAAAGGCCTTGTTTTGTGTAAAGCACTTGTTATAATGGAACCATCAAAAGGACAGGAAAGGAGTCTTATGAAAGTTAGAATCGAATTAGACCCATCCATGGATGAGCCTGAAATCTTGATTCGAGCTCCTCGGTTAACACAGGAATTAGCCCAGCTCCAAGAGTCTATTCTAAAGCAAAAGTTAGTTCCTTTAGCCTTTTACAAGGATCGAAGCGAATATTTTCTGGATTTGGCAAATATTCTCTTTTTTGAAACAGACGGGGAGAAAATTTATGGTCATACTAAGGATGAGGCCTATGAGGTAAAGCAAAAGCTCTACGAATTGGAAGACTTGTTACCGATTGCCTTTTGTCGGATTTCCAAATCGACGATTGTTAATGCTAAGCAGATTTATTCTTTAGAGAAGTCTTTTTCGGGGACTAGTACGGTGAATTTTTATCAGACCCACAAGCAGGTCCATGTATCAAGACGCTACTATCAAGTTTTAAAAGAACGACTAAACGAAATGAGGTAAGATAATGAGAAAGAAATTAATTGGGATCCTCTTGATCCTTTTGGCAGCTTTGGTAATTGTACAAGACTATTTTATAAAATGGGAAATTAGTATTTGGATGTTGGCCTGGGTAGTCTTATTGGTAATTTTGTCCCTTTCTAGTCTTTTGAAGCGACATTTTGGTCTTGGTTTCGCCTATGGCATTGTGGCTCTATTTTCACTTAATGGACAGTTCCATTTTCTTCCAGTATCTAATTCTGTCCTTATCTTTTCTTCGATTCTTGCAGTTATTGGCTTGAACATTCTCTTCAATCCTTCTAGTAAAACAAAGAATCGTTTTGGATTGGGTTCTACTGGTTCGGACGCTAATAATGGTGGAAATGATATTGATGTCACTTTTTCATCAGTGACCAAGTATCTTAATGACCAGCAATTTACGCATGGGAGTGCAGATGTTAGTTTAGGACAGGCTTCCGTTTATTTGGATAATTGCCGTATTGAGGGGCCATCTGCCCAGTTTGATGTGGACGTTTCTCTTGGAAGTCTTAGTCTCTATGTGCCTAGTGATTGGCGAGTACATGTGAATGTGGATAATTCTCTCTCAGCTGTACAGCATGAGGAAAATCCTAGTAACCTGACTAGCAAGGACTTCTACATCAAAGGAGATGTTTCCTTGGGTAATTTAGAAATTATTTATGTTGGTGAGAGTTCGATTAATTAAGTTAGTGGAGGGAACCTCTGATTAATATAATACCTATTGTTTTATCTCATCTCCTGTGATAAGATAGGCTCAATCTATTTTCAGGAGGGTCAAGACATGGTTTCTACTATTGGTATTGTGAGCTTATCTAGTGGAATTATCGGTGAAGACTTTGTCAAGCACGAAGTGGACTTGGGTATTCAACGTCTCAAGGACCTTGGACTCAATCCTATCTTTTTACCTCATTCGCTAAAAGGCTTAGATTTTATCAAAGAACATCCTGAAGCTCGTGCAGAGGATTTGATTCATGCCTTTTCTGATGATAGCATCGACATGATTCTATGTGCCATTGGTGGAGACGATACCTATCGCTTGCTACCCTACCTCTTTGAAAATGACCAACTACAAAAGGTTATCAAACCAAAGATTTTTCTCGGTTTCTCGGATACAACCATGAACCACCTCATGTTGCATAAGCTAGGGGTCAAGACTTTTTACGGCCAATCATTTTTAGCAGACATTTGTGAGTTAGACAAAGAAATGTTGCCATATAGCCTCCACTACTTCAAGGAATTGATTGAGACGGGAAGAATCTCGGAAATTCGCCCTAGTGACGTTTGGTATGAGGAAAGAACTGACTTCAGTCCCAAAGCCTTGGGAACTCCTCGTGTCAGCCATGCAAATACAGGTTTTGACTTGTTACAAGGCAATGCTAAGTTCGAGGGGGAAATCCTCGGCGGTTGCCTCGAATCCCTCTACGATATTTTTGACAACTCTCTACACGCAGATAGCACAGACCTCTGCCAAAAATACAAACTTTTCCCTGACTTATCCGACTGGGAAGGAAAGATTCTATTGCTAGAAACAAGTGAAGAAAAGCCTGAACCTGATGATTTCAAAAAAATGTTGCAAACTTTAAAAGAAACTGGGATATTTGAGGTCGTCAGTGGACTCTTGGTCGGGAAACCTATGGATGAAACCTTCTATGACGACTATAAAGAGGCACTATTGGATATCATTGATAGCAATATCCCAATTGTCTATAATCTGAATGTCGGACACGCAACTCCAAGAGCGATTGTTCCCTTTGGAGTCCACGCCCATGTAGATGCAAAGAAGCAAGTCATTCGCTTTGACTATAACAAAGAAAGCTGAGATAAGACTCTCAGCTTTTTTTAGAAAGTAGGAGTATCTTAGTTGCTATAAAGCATGACACTTTAAGTGGATAATACTCCTGTATTTCTAAGTTCATCCAGTCTATCAGATTGATTGAGACTCAAGGGAGTGGGACAAGGAACAATTTTTAAAAAGTTGTTCGGTCCTACTCCCTTTTTTCCTATTTTATAGTCTCTTTATTTGTGATAATATAGTATAGTGAAAAAAACTAGACTGGAGTAACTTTACTCTTTTGGAGTTTTATGTGACAGCGATGAATAGAGACAATCTAAGCGGATGCCTGCTTGGAGCTATAGTCAAGAAAACTCAAAATGAGGAATGAGGCTAGAAGGGAAATTGTTATGAGAAAAAAAGCGATTGGTATTGATTTAGGGACAACGAATTCCGTTATGGCTGTTGTTCGTGAAGATGTGCCAGAGATTATTCCGATGGGGACGAATGACGATCAGGTCTTACGTTCAGCGGTTTACTTCTCAAATATTAGTGGCCAAAACCATGTATCTTTTGGTAAAGAAGCCATCGAGCGTGGGACAGAAATCGGAAGTACAGAAAACTTTAAATTTGACTTCAAACGTGACATCGGGCGTCCGATTGCTAGTGATACACCAGACCACACACGTGTCAATTCTATTATTCTTTCTGCCTTGGTTTTGAACGAATTTCGTAAACGCGCTTATGTAGTTGGTCAGGAGATGGGGCAAGCAGATGGTATCAAGGATGCTGTTATCACAGTGCCTGCCTACTTTACGTCAGATCAACGTGCGGCAACTAAGAATGCTGGTCGTATCGCAGGATTTAACGTCTTGCGTATTATCAATGAGCCTACAGCTGCGGCCATTGCCTATGCCCACACTAAAAATGCCCAAGGAAATGTCTTGGTCTTCGACCTAGGTGGAGGAACTTTTGACGTTACTATCATGCGCGTGGCTGATCATGCCTATGATATTTTGGCAACTGATGGGAATTCACGTCTTGGTGGGATTGACTTTGATAAGCGTCTTGTGGGCTACATCATGCAGGAGTTGGAAAAACAAGGGGTCAATATGACTAACCTTTCCGAGAAGGAAAAAATTCAACTTCAATACAAGGCTGAGCAGATTAAGACTAGTCTATCAGTGAATGACCAAGCTCTCTATGAGCACTATGTCAATGGTCAAGGTTACGGTGTCTTGATTACTCAAGCAATTTTCAATGAAATTACCTTGGACCTCCTCAAAGATACTGAAATCAAGGTGCAGTCTACTCTTCAAGCATCTGGCTTAAAATGGGAAGAGATTGATCATATTCTCCTTGTGGGTGGGTCAACACGTATGCCAATGATTCCTCAAATGATTCGCCTGATGAGTGGTTTGGAACCTAAGTTTGACCTTAATCCAGACACTATCGTGGCACAGGGGGCATCTATTTTGGCCGACCTTATCGTCAATAACGAGGTTAGCTTCTCTGAGCACCAGGATGGTAAGACAACTGAGACAGACAGAGTAGTTGTCAAGGATGTGACCTCTCAGGGAATCGGTCTGCTCTTCAAGAAAAATCCAAACAAGAACTACAGCTTTGTGGGTGACTACTATAATAGTGTCGTGGTTCCACGTAACTCGGTCTTGCCTTTGGCAGTGACCAAGGATCTCTTTGCGGTCGTGGATGGACAGAGTAAGTTCAAGCTTCGTATCACAGAAGGAAATTATGAAAATCCATTTGCTGTGAAGATTTTGGGACAAGTGGAAGGACAAGTGCCACAACCTCGCCAGAAAGGCGAGCTCTTGGCACAAGTCACCTATGCCTTCGATTCGGAACAAATTGTTACCGTAACAGTGTCTGATCCTCGAAGCAATACTGTTGTGGCACGTTTTTCAGTCAACGCACAAGTCAACCAAACCCAAGAAGTGGTTAAGGAAGACTTGTCAGAACTTCAAGCTATTTTTGCTAAATTCATCTCATGATAGACTACTACAAAGCAATTGATACAGAGACAGGACAGGAAGTATCTTATTTAAGAGAGGTCAGTAACCGTATCTCTCCAGAGATGTCGGCTCAAGATTGTTTCGTGGCACTTTCCTTTTTACGTGAAGAGCTGGAGGAACTCTGGACAAATGGTACCTTGGATAAAGAGGGAGAGCGTTTGCGTAGTGAGCTCTACACGATTCGCTCAATCTTTTTCTCAGACCATGAGAAGTTACAATATGACCGAAAACTTAGACAGGCTCAGAGAAAGGCCTTGGAAGTTGAGAAGGTGACGACCACTGATGCTAGCAATCTATCAGCTAAAAAGGAAATCCCTTTTGAACCTGTTGCGGTGACTCAGACTAAAGAGTCGTCTCTTAAAAATTACCTCTTTGCGGCCTTCGCCTTTGTGATTCTACTAAGCTTGATTCTCTTCTTCAATATCAATGTCATCGTTCTTATTATCGGAGCCATTCTAATTGTGGCTTTGATGTTACTTATGTCTTAGGAGATATTAATGGAAACCAATCAATTAACATTTGAACATATCTGTTTCAAATATAAGGGAAATGATAACCAGCTCTTTACAGATTTGGATGTTACTATGGAGACTGGCCGAGTTGTCGGTATCTTGGGTGCCTCTGGTTCAGGGAAAACAACCTTAACTGAGATTCTCCTTGGCCAGCTTAAACCAACCTGCCAACAATTTCGTATTTTAGAAAATGGCAAACCTGTGACTGCTGGTTCACGCTCTTGGTCCTATGTGCCCCAACAAAATCTTCTTCGTGAGTACCTCAAGGTATCTGAGACCTTTGATTTTTATGCGGACCATCATCTGAAAGGAAGTGGTAAGCTGACTAAAAAGCATCGCATTGCAGGGATTATGGATGATTTAGGGCTGACGGAATTTGCAAACAAGAAGATTTCAGAGCTTTCTGGTGGGCAAAAACGCCGTGTCTCCATTGGTATCGAGCTTCTTAGCCCTAGTCCCTACTTTATCCTTGATGAGCCGTCTTCAGGCTTGGATGCTCTTAGTGACCGTAATCTCTTACGTACCTTGAAAATCTTGGCTAAATCAGCTAACAAGTCTATTGTGGTTATTACCCACAACACAGAAAACTTGGCTATTTTTGACAAGATTATCTTCTTGTCTAAGGGACGTCCGACATTTGCAGGGACCTATGAAGAGTTGCTTTTGGAATACAAGACTAGCGATCCGTATATGATTCGTAAATATATGGATATGAATATCGCAGATGTCTATCAAGAGCTCAATGCTTCAACACGTATTTACAAGATTTAGGGAGACTTATGAACGCAGCATTACGATTAAGTTGGTATAAATTTAAACATCACTACATGGATTTTGTTAAGGTTCTTCTGGGCATTGTCGCTTTCGAAGGCTTAATCCTCTATATTCAGGATAAGGGATTTTTGAAAGATTTCGAAACAACTCGAATGACCCTCTTTCTCTTGCTTTTCTCAACCAGTCTCTTGATTGTGGTTCAAAACAGTATTTATATTTCTAAGGAACGCTCGGTCCTCAACCGTGACTTTTTCTCAGGTTTGAGTCGTTCGGCCTTTGCCTTGGCTAGTATGGGGATTCACGCCTTCTTTGCTGTTTTGGAAACCATTGTCTTTATCCTATCTTACTCTGTTTTTAGTAAGTTCTTTGACAAAGAATTTCCAGACGCTGGTCATATTTTTGGTTCCTACCGTTGGGAAGTTGGGATTACAGTGCTTCTGGTTTTCTTGGCGTCGCATTTTATTGCCCTCTTTATCTCAGCCTTGGTTGGCAAATCTGAGATTACCTCTGTTATCCTAGCAGTCGTTGTGGGTATCATGCAATTTTCATTGTCGGGAACTATCCTATCTTTGCCAAAAGCCATTGATTGGGTACAAAAATTTGTCTATCTAGGTTATGGCCACAAGCTTTTTGGGATTTCTAGTGACTTGTCAGACTTGCCATCTAGCTTGGCTAAGTACCATGTTCCTGTCCCTAAGAGCCAGTTGGAGGCTTTTCAAGGGTCTACAGGCGAATTCTGGGGACAATGGTGGGCCTTGGTACTTCATTGCCTAGTTTATGCCCTACTCTTTTTCGTCACACTTCAGAAGAAGGAGAAATAAATGCAACAATATGATGAATGGCTGATTGACTTCCAAGTTCAGCATGGCCGCAAGCCGAGCGATAAGGAAGTTGCTGAAGCTGCTAAGACTGGTTTTGCTCTTTCTAGTGGTTTGAGCAGACAGAAAAATTCTAAATTCAGACAAGTTTTGTCTAAGGTTGGTTTGGGCGATCTCAAGTTTAGCTGGTTTTTAGTTTTGGAAATTTTGCTCTTGATTTGTATTGCTCTCTTTGGCTATGTTGTAGGCTATCTATTTATCTAGGAGGACCTCATGAAACAGTTTAAACATAAAAAGTTTATCGGTTTGGCCTTGATTGTCTTTTTGGTCTTCATGGTACTTGGAAAATATACTCAGAGCACGGCTTTCACATCGTCTTCAAGAGTTTATGCCACAACCGTTGTCGATAAGAATACTGGGAACAAGGTGCGTTTTGAAGTTCGTAAAATCAAGGGAGACAAATACGAAGTCAAAAATACTGAGACAGGTGATACTTATCAGGCTAATGCCCAATCCGGCGAAGACCGTTCTTTGAGCTTTAAGTTGGCTGGAACTAACGGCAACTCAGACGGTACTATCCGTATCACACCAAGTATGGTGCCTGGAGGAGATGCAAAGGTTGAAATGACTGACTCAAACACCTATACTCAGGTTGAGGGAGGTTCTGAAGTCGTTGAGTCTAGCGAGACCTCGTCTAGTTCTTCAAGTAGCCAAGTTAAAAGCATTATTAAGGATATTTTGGAATCAAGTAGTTCATCCTCTGGTAGCGATGCAAGCTCAGAGTCGTCTTCTAACGATCCAAATAAGCCAAATGCAGATATCAAGACTAAGACCGATGTCAATGGTGATAAGGAAACCACTTATATTGCAGACTATTCGACTGAAGACATTAAGTCCATCACAGAAGCCTTTGGGAAATGGCTCTATCAGTCTGACTATGCCAAGGATGCTGTTTTAGTTCAAAGCAGTTTTGATAGTATCACCAAGGTCAATGATGGTAGTCCAACCTTCCTTTCATTTAAGGCACCTAAGGAAAAAGATAGCAGCCAAACGATTACCATCCTTGCTAATCTCATCAATGCGGATGGCTATGAACATATTACTGGTGTTCCGAGTGGTATCATCAATGGTAAGGAAGTCTCAAACTATGATTTCAAGGACTATAAAAACACGGTTGATTCCTTTGCTTTAGGGATTAATGACAATAGTGGTAAGACCGCAGACTATAGCCCAACATCATCTTTCCGTCTTTATACCTTGAAGGATAAGAAACATGCTATGTATGAAGACGATGCCGCTGAACAAAAAGCCCTCTTTAAGGACTTCTCAGCTGATGATAAAACTGGTGGCAATTATAATGGCTACAACAAGCTTTATAAGGATTTGGTTGACCAAGATAAGGATTCTTACCAAATCGTTCTAGGCTCTAATGGTACTGTTTATTATGTAACTAACTACTGGAAGGGCAATTACGATAAGAAGGCTGTTCAGACCTATAAGGTAGCACCAGATGACATGCAAGAGGCTTACCAAGAGCTGCTCAAGCATTACTCTAGTGCTAGCACATCTGAAAGCTCAGAATCTTCAAGTTCTTCACAAACATCAGAGTCATCATCAAGCTCATCAGAGGCAAAAACAGAAACTAAGACCGAACAAACAGGCATGGATGTTAATGCTATCAAGGATAATAACTTCCAAAGCCTCGAAGGGACTTGGAAGAATGGGAATGGTAGTAGTTTGAATTTTTCTAAGGACAATTTAACAGCTCCTGAGAATTATGTTGTTGAAAATACAAATGGAAAACTTGAGAATGGCTATCTCACATCAAGTTTAAGAATGGGTATTTCTGGAGCAGCAATTCTCTTTATTCCAAAGGGAGTTACACTTCCGACAGTTCAGGGATTTGTGGATGGTTCAGATAATACTAAAGACCGTATTTTGGTCACTCAGTCAGCATCGCCACAATCTGACGCCAAGCAATTCTACTATAAGGCTGACTAGACCTGACAAGGGTGAAAGTCTTAACAAAAGTAACGTTATAACCTAAACGTTGAGATAAAATTATCTCAACTTTTTATATTACATTTGTAACTTTAATTTAATAGTAAGTCCATCTTATATAAATAAATGGATTCTTAGAGGTATTATATACTTTATTAGAAATTTAATTATTGTGAAAACTTACAAAAAGCTATATAATGAGTAGTGTTGTAAAAAGGGCTTCCTAGGGGATTTTTGAGGAAGTTTCTTAAATCAGATTAAAGGGAGAGGGGGAAAAGAATGACTTTTATTATTGAATCGCTATTTGCTGTTTTTAAAGATTTTCATTGGCTAGTATCTATAGACACACTCTTGATTTTCTTTGTCAATTATCTGATGTTTCATGCAGCTGGTAGGGTCAAGATTTCTTGGAGGCTACTTTTATTAGGTGGTCTTTTGTCAGTTGTTTTGACTCCCCTTCTTCCTATGGGATTCAAATTTTTACTTAATCCTCTCATATTATTTTGTTTTAGTTATTACAAACGTCCAGACTTGCCATGGATAGAGCCGGTATTTAATAGCTTTTATGCCTGGGGAACAACCAATATCATTATACGAGGCTTGTCATTAATCGTCTTTCCTTTACTTTTGGGAGCCGACTTGATGAGCCGTATTCCAGAATCTTTAACGGAGTTTATATGTGTGGTAGTTACCTATCCTCTTTACTTCTTGGTTCACTGTTTTATTGGTTATGAATATTTGCAGGTCGAGGAAAAGGAGCGCTTACGCATACACTTCACCCCTATTGTTATTGGGGTTAGCTTTGCCTTTCTTTCATACGGGCTTCTAAATGATTTCATGCCTTACTTTGCTAGCATCTGGCCTGTGGAAGTGGTTAACAATTATGCCAAGTTGATCGTTCTATTAGCAACAGGAGCCTTCTTCATCGTTGTTTCCTATGCCAACCAGTGGATTAAGGATGAGCTCTTTCTAGAATTGAAGGAGGAGCAGGAGCGTCATTTCCAGAGCTTACAGGAATCTAGTAGACATATCCTCCATCTTTATCAGGAGCTATACCGTGATGGAGTGCCTAAGGTAGTCGTACCTAAGAAGGTTAAGACCGTTCTGGCTACTAGTCAAGAGGGAGACACTCAGAACTTATCTGAGGAGGAAGTTCCCTTCAGCAAGGTTATGCCAGATATTTCCAACCTGCTTTCTCAATTGTTACGTTCCGTCATTGAGAGTAAGTATATGGAATTTCATGCTGTTGGCGTTGATTTTATCATGGAGGTTCCAGACCCTATATCCCCAGTTCATATCGATGTAGTGGATTTATCAGCTGTTCTAACCACCTTCTTGGACAATGCCTTGTTGAGAGCTCATGGTCAAGAAAATAGTTTAGTTCGTATGTCTTATTACCAAAGAGGTGAGGTCCAGGTCCTCTCTGTAGAGACAACCCTTTCGCAAGATAGTGCCGAGGCGCCCCACGAGGCGTATGAGAGTCACTTATCAATCAATGAGCAGCTCGAAGATATTATGGAGCGTTACCCTCAGTCTAAACTTAGCTTTAAGAATGATAAGTTCATCTATAGACAGCAATTTGAATACTAAAGACTTGTAAAAAAAATATAGAAAGGAGATTCGATGTTTGAATCGTTTTTGGGAATAAATTTTTTAAATCTCTATGATACAGATGCCTTTCTAGCCATTCAGCTTATTTTAACTCTGACGATAAATTGTGCCATTTTCAAACGAATGACAGACATTCGTATCTCCTGGACGGTCTTCTTGACCTTAGCCCTGTTAGATGTAGTCATTCAGTATAATATTACTAACATGATTATGGTTTTTGATGTCTTTATCCTGATGATTTTGGCCTTTCTTGCTAAAGGGAAGACCTGGTCAGTGACCCAGTATGCTTTTCATACTTTGTTTCCAGTGGTGACGTCAGATTTACTTTATCGCTTATTGGGACTCTTCTTTATTCCCCTTCTCTTAAATCTCCCTGTCGCTGAGGTAGGGTCCAATGCTCTTTTCTATCTCTTATCTTACGGCTTGATTTTGCCACTTTATTTTGTATTTGACCGTTTCTTGGGCTTGGATTTGAAGCGTTGGAAGGTCTATAGCGATGACTCTTTCCAGAACCTCCAGATTTCTAGAAGAGTTGCTATAGCAATGGCCATTTATTTATTGGGAATCTATCTCAGTGTGAACTTAGACAGTTGGTTCCCTGGCTATTCTTCAGAGGTGGAGTTGAGATTTCGGATGCTTTGGGTTCTCTTGTCCGCAGTGGCTTTCATTTTCCTAATTGCCCATCTTAATCAACTGTCTAGGCAGTATTTGGAAGAGAGTTTGGCCATGGAGGAAAAGAGGCATTTGAATAGTTTGACCAAGGCCAACCAAAAGATTGATCTTCTCTACAATGAGTTGTTACAATACAGACAGTCTTATCAGACGGTTGTGGAACAATTTTCAGAGGAAGTGCGTGACCAGGAAGAGGCTCTTGCCGAGCAGGTGTATCAGAATGTGCTTAGAGAGAGTGCCAAGGAGTTTGAACGTTTCCGTGTCATTGATAATCCTAAGCTGGAAAATATTCAGTCCTTACCCTTACGTAGTCTTCTTTCGGCTCGTATGATGGAGGCTAAACGTAGTAATATTCCAGTGACTTGTGATATTCCTGAGGAGATTTCAGGGTTTACCATGAATGTGGTTGACTTGACCTTGCTGGTGTCTATTTTCTTTAGTAATGCGATTGATGAGAGTAAGCAGGTGCCTGTAAGTCAAATCAATTTTAGTTTTCATAGCCATGATAAGGATGGTAGCTACCATTTCGTCATGGAAAATAGGACGTAAGAAGAAAAAGTTGACCTTGATGCCATTATGCAGGAAGAAAATCAGAAGAAAACGTCTGTTCTTAACCTTCACTCAGCCAAGGACATTCTTAAGAAATACGGTGATGCCAACTTGATTACAAGTAGTGGTGATTATCTCTTTAAACAGGAATTAATTTTTAAATAAAGTTGTGGAGCTAAATCTTTTGATTTGGTTCTTTTTTGGGCTATAGGACCAGATATTTGGGACTTTTACTGTAGGGGATAAGCTTATGTCTGACCCATAGTCCAGAGGGCTAAAAAGGGATGAGGAAGGAGTCTGATTGTTGCTTCATTCTGTGTTATAATAGCAAGGATTAGTGGTTGTTAGCACTAAGTGAATGGCAATTCTTGCTTAGCCTAACGACTGGTGTAGAGACAAGAAAGGGACGTCTTATGAAATTACTTTATACGGATATGTCTCAGGATTTGACAGAAATTCTGACGGAGCAGGCAACCAGCTATGCTCAAAAAGGGAAAAGGGTCTTTTATATTGCCCCTAATGCCCTGTCATTTGAGAAGGAGCGTAAGGTCTTGGAATACCTGCCTCAGTCAGCATCCTTTGAGATTACGGTGACTCGTTTTACTCAGATGGCGAGATACTTTATTCTCAATACGAGCAACCCCAAAACGCAGCTGGATGATACTGGTCTGGCCATGATTTTTTATAAGGTGTTGTCGCATATAGGCGATGATGAGCTCAAGGTTTATGGCCGTTTGCGCAAGGATAGTAACTTTATTAATCAATTGGTAGACCTTTACAAAGAGTTGCAGCAGGCTAATATGACGGTTCTGGATTTGCAGCATTTGGATCAGGCAGAGAAACAAGAGAATTTGGTAAGGATTTTCAGTGCGGCTCAAGACCTCTTGTTGGCAGGAGATTTTGACAATCAATCAAAACTCAGTGCCTTCTTCAAAGAGATTACCTCAGGACATCTGGATAAGGCACTGAGTAATACGGTTTTGGTCATTGATGGCTTTACGCGTTTCTCAGCTGAAGAGGAGGCTTTGGTTACCCTCTTAAATGATAAGTGCCACCAGATTGTCATTGGAACTTATGCCAGTCAAAAGGCTTATAGGGCTAATTTTGTCTATGGCAATGTTTATCAAGCTTCAGTGGATTTTCTGAGAACTCTGGCTCAGACTTATAAGGTGACACCTGACTACGTGACGACAGACAAAGAGGGCAATCCTTCTTTTGCACGTATTAGCCGTCTTTTGGAAAGCCGTCATGATTTTAGTACGGTAGATGAGCAGCTGACTGCTCAGGACAAGCAAGCCTTGCAGGTCTGGGAAGTGGTCAACCAAAAGGAAGAGGTGGCTCAGGTTGCCAAGAGTATTCGTCAGTTGCTGGCAGATGGCAAGCGCTATAAGGATATTCTGGTCTTACTTGGTGATGAGGAGAGTTATAAGCTTCAGGTAGGGCAGATTTTCCGAAAATTTGATATTCCCTATTATTTCGGCAAAGAAGAAACCATGTCTAGCCATCCTTTGGTGCAGTTTGTGGATTCGCTGGAACGTATCAAGCGCTATAACTACCGTGCCGAGGATTTGCTTAATCTCGTAAAATCCGGTCTCTATGGTGGTTTTGCTCAAGAGGATTTAGACCTTTTTGAGTATTATGTCAATTTTGCAGATATCAAGGGGCGTCACAAGTTCTTGTCTGATTTTACGGCCAATAGTCGTGATAAGTATGATTTAGACCAGCTTAATGCCTTGCGCTCACAACTGGTAGAGCCTTTGGACAAGTTGCTTAACAGTCGCAAACAGAAGGGGTCTAGTCTGCTCAAGAAACTTGTGGTCTTTTTAGAGGCTGTGCAAGTGCCAAGTAAGATGGCTAGTTTGACTGCCAAGGCCAGTGAAGCTGAAAAAGAGCAGAATGAACAGGTCTGGAAGTCTTTCACCCAACTCTTGGTGCAGGTTGAGACTATTTTTGGGGAAGAAACACTGTCAGTGGACGACTTTTTGTCCATTTTGCGTTCAGGAATGTTGGCCTGTGATTACCGTACGGTTCCAGCCACTGTTGATGTGGTCAATGTGAAGAAATACGATTTGATTCAACCACATTCAGCTCCTTATGTTTTTGCCTTAGGCATGACTCAGTCGCATTTTCCAAAGGTTGGGCAAAATAAGAGTCTCCTGTCTGATGAGGAGCGTAGTCGTATCAATGAGGCGACGGATGAACACAGGAGTTTGGATATTGTTACGCAGAGCAATAGTCAGCGGGGGCATTTTGTAGCTATGTCACTTTTTAATGCGGCTAGTGAACAATTGGTGCTTAGTCAGCCACAAATTCTCAATGAGACGCAGGATGACATGTCGGTTTATTTGAAGGAACTTCTTGACCTTGGTCTTCCTTTGGTTGAAAAGGGACGTAATCGTTTCGAGGCTAAGGGTGACCAGATTGGGAACTACAAGGACCTTCTATCAACTGTCATTGCCCTTAACAGCAGCCATCTAGATGCTGATTTGGATAAGGAAACGCAGACTTTCTGGACCGTTGCTGTGCGTTATCTCCGTAAGCGACTTGATAAGGACCAAGTCTTGATTCCAAATGTGATTGACGATGTGACGACAACCAAGGTGGATGATCAGGTCATGCAGCTGGTCTTTCCGGGGGAAGAACCACTGAAATTATCAGCTTCGGCTCTGACGACCTTCTATAACAACCAATATCTTTATTTCTTGCGTTATGTTTTGGGGCTTGAAGAGTTGGAGTCCATCCATCCAGATGCTCGACACCACGGGACTTACTTGCACCGTGTCTTTGAGCGTGTTATGGGGGATTCTTCGTCAGAAAACTTCGATGATAAATTGGAAAAGGCTATTGCTCAGACCAATCAGGAACAGCCCTTTGAACTTCTCTATACAGAGGACCAAGAGAGTCGCTTGTCTCGTCAGATTTTGGAAGATATCGCCCGTTCAACTGCCAGTGTTTTACGTGACAATGCGGCCGTTAAGGTTGAGCGTGAGGAAGCCAAGTTTGACTTGCTTTTAGCAAATAGCATCAAGATTACAGGGATTATTGACCGTGTGGACCGTTTAACAGATGGGGCTCTGGGTGTCGTTGACTACAAATCAGGTAAAAATGTCTTTGACATTCAGAAATTCTACAATGGCCTCAGTCCGCAATTGGTGACCTATCTGGAAGCCCTCCGTCAGACCTATAAGGTTGATGCTGATCAGCTTTTTGGTGCCATGTATCTTCACATGCAGGACCCACAGCTTAACCTAGCTCAGTTTGGTCTGGATAAGCTAGCAGCTCAGGCTCATAAGGAATTGACCTATAAGGGGCTCTTTGTAGCTTCAGAAACAGAGCATCTGGCTGGTGGAAACTATGATTTACAAAAGACTGTCACCTATGACAAGGAGGACCTAGAAACCTTGTTAGACTACAATATTAAGCTCTTTACAGATGCTGCTGAGATTATTCGAAGTGGGAATTTTGCGGTCAATCCTTATACCGAGGATGGCAAGTCTGTTCAAGGGGATCAAATCAAGGCTATTACTCATTTTGAGGCCGACCGCCACATGGGACAGGCTCGTAAACTCTTGCGTTTACCAAGTAAGGGCAAGAAGGAAGCCTATTTGGAGCTGATGGCAAAAGATGAGGACGATAATGAGATGCAAGTTGCTGAAAAAATCATCCCCTTTCCAGTCACTGATCAAGCTGTAACAGCAGACAAAAAAGACCAGGAGGACAACCATGTTGACTAAAGCTTTTTTAAGTCCAACAGAGATTAAGGAACGTATTGCCCAAGAAGCAGCTTCTGACAAGGAACGCAAGTTAACACCTGAGCAGATTGAGGCCATTTACAGTAATGGTAGCAATATTCTTGTGTCAGCTTCGGCCGGATCAGGAAAAACCTTTGTCATGGTTGAGCGTATCCTTGATATGATTGGACGTGGCGTTGGTATTGACCAACTCTTTATCTCAACCTTTACGGTAAAGGCTGCAGGTGAGTTAAAAGAGCGTCTGGAAAAGCGTCTGACAGAGCAGTTGGGACAGGTTGAGACGGATGAAGAGCGTGCCTTTCTTTCAGACCAGATTGCCAAGATTGGGACGGCTGATATTGGAACCATGGATGCCTTTACCCAGAAATTGGTCAATCAGTATGGCTATCTCCTGGGGGTGTCACCTATTTTCCGCATCATGACAGACCCTGCTGAGCAGACGCTCATGAAAAATGAGGTTTATACCGATCTTTTCAATGATTACATGCAAGCCAAGGATGCCCAACTTTTCCAAAAATTGGTCCGCAACTTCGCTGGAAATGGTAAGACTAGTAAGGCCTTCCGCGATCTAGTTTACGATGTCTATAACTTTTCTCAGGCTACTGCAGGTCCTGAAAAATGGCTACGTCAGAATCTCTTAAAAGGGCAGACGGATGCCAAGCCAGACAAGGCTAAAGTTGAGCTTTTAGAGGGTCTCAAAGATGGCTTGTTGGCTGATTTCTTAGCATTCTTAAGAGACCATTTAGGTCTAGCTCAGCGTGAATTTGCCAAGGCCAAGTATCTGAATAATGTGTCAGATGCCATTAGCCTTCTGGAGGGAGCCTTGGCCAATGACCAAACCGATATGGAGGACTTGCTCAAACAACTCTTGACTTTGTCAGGAGGTACTGGTTTGACCAATATGACCCGTCCTAAAGACGAGGAACTCAAGGCCTACAAGGAAGCTTACAACAAGACCAAAAATGAGTTTGTGGCCCAGTTGCGTGAGATTGATACCCAACTAACGGTCCTCGAGGTTTTGACCAAGCATAATGATGACATCCTACCTCTGTTGGAGTTGCTTCAGTCCTTTGTACTTGATTTTTCGGACCAGTATTTACAGGCCAAGATTCAGGAAAATGCTTTTGAATTCTCGGATATTGCCCATTTTGCCATCCGTATTTTGGAGGAAAATCCAGAGGTGGCAGCTAGCTACCGTGACCGTTACCATGAAGTAATGGTAGATGAGTATCAGGACAATAGCCATACCCAAGAACGCATGTTGGAACTCCTATCTAATGGACACAACCGATTCATGGTGGGAGATATCAAGCAATCCATCTATCGTTTCCGTCAGGCAGACCCTCAGATTTTTAATGGTAAGTTCCAGCTTTTCCTTGAAAATCCAGATGCAGGTAAACTTATCCTTCTAAAGGAGAACTTCCGTAGTCAATCTGAAGTTCTTGATGCGACTAATGGTGTTTTCAGCCACCTCATGGATCAGGAAATCGGGGACATCCTCTATGACAAGACTCATATGTTGGTAGCAGGTAGCGAGAAGCAAAGAGAGCCCCATCCTGAAAATCAGACAGAGGTTCTGATTTATAATAGTGATGAAGCAAATGTGACTCCCGACGAGGAAAGTGCTGATCAACCTATCAGTAGCGGCGAGATTTCCTTGGTTATCAAAGAAATCATCAAACTTCACGAGCAGGGTGTACGTTTTGAGGACATTACCCTCCTTGCGCCAACCCGCAACACCTATCTGGACTTGATGGCAAGCTTCGAGGAGCACGGAATTCCTTTGGTTCCTGACGAGTACAAGTCAAGTTACCTTGAGTCACTAGAAGTTATGATTATGTTGGATACTCTTCGTGCCATCAATAATCCTCTCAATGACTACGCCTTGGTTGCTCTCCTTCGTTCACCGATGTTTAACTTCAACGAGGACGACCTGGCTAGGATTGCTGTCCAGGCTGACAAAGGCCAATTCTATGATAAGCTTCTTGCAGCTCATACTAAATCAGGACTTCATCCAGAAGTTGTCACCCAAGGACTTGAGACCAAGTTGACTCTCTTAATTGAGACTCTATCAGATTGGCGTGATTACAGTAAGTGGCACTCGCTCTATGACCTCATCTGGAAGATTTACGACGATCGTTTCTATTATGATTATGTTGGCAGTCTTCCACGAGCTGAGCAACGCCAGGCCAATCTCTACGCCCTTGCCTTGCGTGCCAATGCCTATGAAAAGACTGGCTTTAAGGGGCTTTCTCGTTTTATTGGTATGATTGATAAGATCATTTCTAGCGGTAACGACCTAGAGGAAGTGACAGACTTGGTTCCTAAAAATGCCGTTAGCCTTATGACGATTCACAAGTCCAAGGGGCTAGAATTCAAGTATGTTTTTGTCTTGCAGATGAATCGCAAGTTCATTGGTCACAGTAGGGATGGACTAAGTGGTAAGTATATTATCAACCGTGAAAAAGGACTTGGCATTAAGTACCTAGCTGACCTTAAAGACCAGATAAACACCAATTTGCCCAAGTTAAATGTTGTTCTAGAGACCTTAACCTTCCAGGAAAATCGTAGGGAAGAGCGTCGAGCAAGTATCTCAGAAGAGATGCGTTTGCTCTATGTTGCAATGACTCGTGCAGAGAAAAAACTCTACCTGGTTGGTAAGGGCAGTAAGGAGAAATTGACCCAGCAATTTGGCACGGATGTTGAAAATAATCGCCTACCAGTAGCTCTACGTGACCAAATCGCTACTTATCAGGATTGGGTTATGGCTTTGGATACTGCCTTTATGAGAAAGGATCTCAAGTTTACTGTTCGCTTTGTTGAGGCTGAGGAGTTGACGCCAGAGGCTATTGGTCAGGTTGAAGTTCAAGCAGCAGTAAATGCTGATGATTTATCTAACAATCGCCAGACGGAAGACATTAAGCGTGCTCTAACTGTCTTAGAAAGTGTTGAAAAACTCAACCAGCTTTATGCACCAGCGATTGACCTACCATCTGTGCGTACGCCGAGCCAGCTCAAAGCCTTCTACGAACCTGTTATGGATACCGAAGGGGTGGATATTATGGACAAGAAAGAGGAAGTGCAACCTCTTGAGACTACCACTACCTTTGAGCTTCCAGACTTTGGGCAAAAAACTAAGGTCACTGGAGCTGCAGTTGGTTCAGCCACCCATGAACTCATGCAACGCTTGATTCTTTCTGACAAGGTGACCCTCCAAGATTTGACACAGGCCTTGAGTCGGGTATCGGCAGATGATCAAGTTAAGGCGCGTGTGCAGTTAGAAAAGCTACTAGGCTTCTTTGACACCGAACTTGGGAAGCTCATTCTAGCTAACCGTGGTAAGTTGCGTCGTGAAGCACCATTTGCTATGTTGGCAGAAGATCCCGCTAGTAAAGAAGACTTTGTCGTCCGTGGTATCATCGATGGCTACCTTCTTCTTGAAGACCGTATTGTCCTCTTTGACTATAAGACGGACCGCTTCACTCATCCTAGTGAACTTAAGGAACGTTACAAAGGGCAAATGAGCCTCTATGCTAAACCACTCAGCCAAGCCTATCAAATAGATAAGATTGATAAATACCTTATTCTCCTAGGTGGAAAAGACTTGGAAGTCGTAGAAGTATAAGCTATAGCCTAACCATTCTTTCATAGTGAAAGAGTGGTTTTTTTGTGTCTTAATCCCACCAAAAAAGACCGGTGTGCACACACCAGTCTTTTCGATAGATTTCCATCAGTATTGTAAGTTCGTTAAAATATTAGAGGATGGAAATAGTTATGAAAAAAGTATCTTGTAGGTTGCTTAGGCCTACAAGGGATATTATAACAAACTCATCTTAGTCTAAACAAGGTTAGAAAAATTAGAATTAACTGCCACAAACATTGCTGGTTTTTAATAGTTAGAATCCATAATAGCAATAAATAGAGATAAAAACCGTCACATGAGACTGACGGTTTTAGTTTATTTTAATCCTAATATCAACTAATCAAAGGAACCACCCAATTGACCCAGGCCCAGGAAATAGGCATAACCAGAATCATGGCCGGAATCATATCTGCTGTTGGGAATTGACGCAGTTTCATAATACGAAAACCGGTCGCAATCATGAGGAAGCCCCCGCAAGCCTTAAAGTCTCCAATCATGGCTTTTGTTGTTAGAGGGAGAATGAAACCAGCACTCACAAAGAGGAGGAAGAAAACGATAAATTGTGGAATGGCAATCATGGAGACGATGTAGCCTAGACTACAAGAGAAAATCATGGCCGTAAAGAAATCTAGGATAGATTTGGAAATCAAGATGGAAGCATCGCCTGTCATCCCAGACTCAAGGCTACCGTAAATTCCTGTACCACTCGCACAAAAAAGGACGATAACTGTCAAGAGCTGCGCATAAAATTCATCGTGAGCTAACCCTGTTTGCTTGCTTGGTGTAATCTTGGACAAGCCTTTTTCCATAAGCCCAGCTCCCTTGTTGATGAGGTTTCCAAACTTTAGGGCCAGCCCAATGATGGTACCGATAACTACTGCAAAGATAACTGCAGGCATATTAACCATATTCATAATGGCGCTAATCCCCATAACCATAGAGGCCAGGCCAAAGATAAGGTTAAGATTGTCTTTGAAATCGTCTCTGAGATAATCCCCAAAGAGTCCTCCAGCGATTCCTCCTAAGATAATAGATAGCGAGTTGATGATAATTCCAGTTGGCACCAGTGATTTTCCTCCTATTTGTTCTAAATACTATAAGTTTAGCATTATCAAAGGCTGAATGCAAAATTGTCTCGTATTTGCAAACGTTTTCTTGAAATTGTACCTTTAAAATGATACAATGAATGAGGAGGTAACGAAATAGCCTTATCTAAATCTATTTCCAGTATTTTTAGAGCGTTATTCATAAAAAATAAGGAAACAACTCTAACTCAAAATCTAATATAAATTATAAGATGAGGCCATCGTTAAATAGGTTCTCAAGAAAGGATAAAAGATGATTCGGTTTGAACATGTAACGAAACGTTATGAAGATAAAGATGCTCTCTCAGATCTTAACCTCGAGATTCGAGATGGGGAGATTTTTGGTCTGATTGGTCACAATGGGGCTGGTAAGACCACGACTATTTCCATTTTGACGTCTATCATTGAAGCTAGCTACGGTGAAGTTTACGTGGATGATATGGCCCTCAGCCAACATCGTGATGCTATCAAGAAAAAAATCGCTTATGTGCCAGATTCACCAGACCTATTCCTAAATTTGACTGCCAATGACTATTGGTACTTCTTGACACGTATCTATGATTTGGAAGCTAGTCAGGTTGAGGAACGTTTGACTAATCTTATGGCTACCTTTGACTTGACGGAAAGTCGCTATAACCTCATTTCTTCCTTCTCTCACGGTATGCGTCAGAAGGTTGTCGTTATCGGTGCTCTTCTGGTTAATCCGCAGATTTGGGTTTTGGATGAGCCTCTGACCGGTTTGGATCCCCAGGCGTCTTATGATTTGAAAGAAGCCATGCGTAACCATGCTAAGGAGGGCAATAGTGTGCTCTTCTCAACCCACGTTTTAAGTGTAGCTGAGCAGCTCTGTGATCGTATTGCTATTTTGAAGAAAGGAAAACTCATCTTCCAAGGGTCTATAGCTGAGCTTAAGCACCAGTACCCTGACAAGGATTTGGAAACCATTTATCTGGAAATGGCTGGACGTAAGATTGAGGAGGTGTAGTCATGAACTGGAACCATGTTTGGGAGCTTTTTAAAATCAATCTCCTCTATGCGAATCCTCAAGCAGTTACAAGCCTACAGAAACGTCAGGAGAAAAAGAAAAAAGCTAATTTCTCCATCGTTAACGCCATGCTCAGGCAGCAACTCTTAATTTTAATTATTTTTACAATTATCTATAGCTATCTTTTTATAGGTGTTGATTATAAGGCTAACCCTGGTGTTCTAACCCTATATCTCTTGACATTTTCAGTTATGGGACTTCTCCAGACATTTACAGCTCTCTATAGTACCTTTTATGATAGTAAAGATAGCAAGGTCTATTTACCTCTTCCCTTAAAACCATCAGAAGTTTTCCTTGCCAAGACCTTGTCAGGTTTTATGGTTGGTATGACCTTCATGGTACCTATCCTTAGTCTTTTGATTCTAGCTTACTGGCAATTTATTGGGCCGCTTGGGATACCTGTAGGTCTATTTGCCTTTATCCTTTGTCTTTTTGTCAATCTCGTTCTGTCAGTAGTTCTCGCTAATAGCATTGGGACCATGATTGTTCGTAGCTCTCGTCAAAAGCTCTATTCGAGTATCCTGATGACTCTGTCGACCATATTGATTATGTTGCCTATCATGATGGTTGGTTTTCTTAATGGTTATATTAAGGGTGCTGGGCATGTCAATTTTCCCTTGTTGCCT
>OGPZ01000725.1_pt1 | contig 27456 bp, 25 predicted proteins | sample 1553111 | NCBI WGS metagenome assembly OGPZ01 (sample SAMEA2579968, study PRJEB22360) | human gut metagenome
TACAACGATTCCAAGGGAACCAATCCGGATGCGGCCATCAAGGGGATTCAGGCAATGAACCGTCCGACTCTTCTGATCGGTGGTGGCTATGACAAGGAATCCAGCTATGATGAGTGGATAGAATCCTTCGACGGAAAAGTCCGTTATCTTGTTCTCATCGGCCAGACGAAAGAAAAGATCAAAGCAGCAGCAGAACGTCTTGGATTTACAGACATCATTCTCTGTGAGGATCTGAAAGAAGCTGTTCAGGTCTGCGCGGAAAAAGCAAATCCTGGAGATGCGGTTCTTCTTTCACCGGCATGTGCAAGCTGGGGACAGTTTGACAACTATGAGCAACGCGGCGACATGTTCAAGGAATATGTGAAAGCACTGTAATAATCCGAAAAATACATACATAAGCTGAAATAAAGACCACTGTGGAGGCCATGCATGAAGGCAGGACAGAAACAGACCGGAAAGACTGATACCGTTCTCTGGGTTCTGGTTCTGATCCTTGTCATGTTTGGCCTGGGGGCGCTTTTTTCGGCAAGCGAATATAATGGCAGAGTGCGTTTTCACGACTCTGCCTATTATTTTAAGAAGCAGCTCTTTGCCACGGCACTGGGGCTGCTTGTTATGTATCTGGCATCAAGGGTGGATTATCGCATTCCTGTGAAGCTGGCACCGGGAGCATATATTCTTTCACTTTTTCTCTCAACGGCAGTGCTGCTTTTCGGACAGGAAATTAACGGATCGAAGCGGTGGCTGAATCTCGGGCCGCTATCATTTCAGCCCTCGGAATTTTCCAAGGTTGCGGTAATCCTTTTTCTTGTGTGGCAGATCAGCCGGACAAAAAGCAAGACAACCGGATTCTGGTTTATGTGCAGGACCATGATGACGTTGCTTCCGGTAGTTGGTCTGGTAGGTTCCAACAACTTAAGTACAGCGGTGATCATTCTCGGGATTGGTGTGCTGCTGATCTTTGTGGCCAATCCCAGATACCTGCAGTTTCTGGCTCTGGGGAGTGCGGGAATCGGATTTATTGCAGTTTTTCTTGCTGCGGAGAGTTACCGTCTGGAGCGTCTGGCAATCTGGCGGGATCCGGAAAAATATGAAAAAGGCTTTCAGACCATACAGGGTCTGTATGCCATAGGAAGCGGAGGGATTTTTGGCAAAGGTTTCGGAAACAGCCTTCAGAAGCTGGGATTTGTGCCGGAAGCCCAGAATGATATGATTTTTTCCATTGTGTGTGAGGAGACCGGGATCCTGGGAGCGTTTCTGGTATTGTTTCTGTTTGGGCTTCTGATCTGGAGGCTTTGTGTTCTGGCACTGAACTGCCGGGATATTCAGGGGACACTTCTTTGTGCCGGGATCATGGCACATATGGCGATCCAGGTAGTTTTGAATGTTGCGGTTGTGACGAACACGATCCCCAATACCGGGATTACGCTGCCTTTTGTAAGTTATGGCGGAACTTCCGTTGTTTTTCTTCTGGGGGAAATGGGGCTGGCGTTAAGTGTCAGCAGTCACAGACAGGGAAGAATCACATAGAATAAAAAGTAAGAGGCCCTTTTAGGAGTGGAAGACTTGAATGAGATCGATGAGATCGTCGTAACCGGAGGCAGGCCGCTGCATGGGACTGTGCGAATCCAGGGGTCAAAAAATACAGCACTTCCGGTTATGGCAGCGGCCCTTTTAAGCTCCGGGACCAGTGTGTTGCGGGAATGTCCGAAGATCACAGATGTATTTCTGATGGAAAAAATCCTCCGGGAGCTGGGGGCGAGAACCTGGTGGGAGGGTCATGACCTTTATCTGGACTGCAGCCATGCGGACGGTACCGTGATACCGGAACATTTTTCCGGAAAAATGCGTTCTTCCGTGATTCTGATGGGGGCAATGCTTGGACGGAACGGGAAAGCACAGACCGGTTATCCGGGCGGATGTGTCATTGGCAAACGCCCGGTGGATCTTCATATACAGGTTTTACAGAAACTTGGTGCCAGAATCGTGGAAAACGGAAGTGAAATTCAGGCAGCCTGTGGAAAACTGAAAGGAGCGGAAATAATTTTTCCCAAAAGCAGTGTGGGAGCTACGGAACAGGGAATTCTGGCAGCTGTCTTGGCAGAAGGAAAAACCGTTCTTTCGGGATGTGCCCGCGAACCGGAAATTAACTGGCTGTGCCAGTATCTGACCGGGATGGGCGCAAGGATTGAAATCCTGAAAAATGGAAGGATCTGTATTGAAGGCGTAAAGAAACTGCACCCCGGAAATATGACGATTCCCCCGGACCGCATCGTTGCCGGAACTTATCTTATGGCAGCGGCAGCGACCAGAGGAGAGATTATTCTGGAAAATCCGCCGCTTGATGAAATGGATGCAATCCTGGAAGTATATCGGAAAATGGGTGGACAATGCCACCAGGTAGGTGGTAAACTAATAGTCAACGGAAAAAATGCAGGTTTTCCCCTTGAACTTCTGGAGACAGATGTTTACCCAGGATTTCCTACAGATCTGCAGTCCCCGGCGATGGCTGTGCTGGCCACGATCCCGGGAGTGAGCAGGATCCGCGAGAAGATTTTTGAGGACAGATATAAACTGGCGTCATGGCTCTGTTATATGGGAGCGAAGATTGAGATCCGGGATGGAATTGCTGTGATACACGGTGGTTATCCGCTTAAGGGATGCACTGTGGAAGCAGAGGAACTCCGCGGAGGTGCAGCACTTGTAATCACGGCACTTGCGGCAGAAGGTGTTACCAGGATCAGAGGCTGCTCCTTTATTGAAAGAGGTTATGAACATATCTGTGAAGATTTGACTGCGCTTGGCGGTCTGCTGATAAAGGACAGAGGAACTTTATGAAAAAATCCAAAAAAAATTCGCTGGCAGCAGCCGGAATGATTCTGGTTCTGCTGCTGGCAGGCGTTATTTTCTTTTTTACTTATTATCAGGTTGATGAAGTACAGGTGATGGGAAGCAGCCATTATTCTGAGAAACAGATCAAGAAGATGGTCCTTCGGGGGCCGCTGGCATCCAATTCTGTTCTGGCACCCCTTCTTTACACCAAACAGAATACAAAAGATGTTCCTTTTGTGGATGGTTATACAGTGACCAGACTTAACCGTCACACCATTTGTGTCAGTGTGAAGGAGAAGGATATTGTCGGCTGTATTCCTTATCTGGACAGTTACATTTACTTTGACAGAAATGGAGTTTTTGTGGAAGGTTCCACAGAACGCAATGAGAAGATTCCTTTTTTTGACGGAATTAAAGTAAAAAAAGTAATTCTCAATGAGAAGCTTCCTATTAAGGATGAGACTGTGATGAACACAGCGGTGGCTCTGTCTACTATTTTTTCAAAAAATGACAAGGTTCCGGATCATATTGAATTCGGAGATGACGGGCAGATCAGCCTGGTTTACGGAGATATTACGGTCAAGCTTGGAAAGGACGAGTATCTGGAAGACAAAATGACCAGGGTACTTGCCATTCTTTCGCTGATTTCCGGAAAAAAAGGAATTCTCCACGCTGAAAATGTAAATGATAATTCCAAGACCATAACACTGGAGCAGGAACAGGATGAGAATCAGAATTCCGAAGAAACCTGGACAGGCGGTTATGATGAGGAAGGAAATTACACAGGCGAGGGCGAATACGACGAAAATGGCAATTATGTAGGGCCGAAACCGCAGACAGACCTGGAGTATGCGCAGGCGAACTGGGTAGGCGGATATGATGAAGAAGGTGACTATACAGGAAGCGGTGAGTATGACGCCAACATGAATTATGTGGGAGAGGCACCGACAGAAGAAAGTATGGCGGCCAACGGAAACTGGAAAGGCGGATACCGGGAAGACAGCGGTTATGACGGAGTCAGTGAGTATGACCGTGACGGTAATTATGTAGGTACGCTGGAGGATTATCTTGCTTCGGAAGAAAGCACCGGAGACGGAACAGATTCTGTCAGCATAGACACTCAGAATACGGATTCGGAAGGCACCGGAAATGGAGAGGATACTTCTGATAACAGCGCAGACGGCACCGACGAAGAAGCCGATGCAGGGGCAGATTACAGCGGTGATTACAGTAATGAGTCGGATAATTATGACGAAAATCAGTACAGTGATTACAGCGATGAGGCCGATTACGAGTAGAGATAAAAAAACCTTTCTTAATATAATACCAGTATTTGGTCATTTTGCCAGAGATTGTTTTGCAAATGTTTCGGTTAATAGAAACAGTGCCGAAATTTAGTGAAAAAAGTATAAAAAAACAAAATTAGTGGTTGATTAATTAACGAAAAAAATATATGATATAACTATGTGTATATGTAGCTTGGAATAGATTATTACACTGAATCGGATATCAGGTAGAAATAAAGGAGGAAGTACATTGTTAGAGATAATGACGAATGAGGCTGAGTCTTCTGCGAAAATTATTGTAATTGGAGTAGGCGGCGCAGGTAATAATGCAGTAAACAGAATGGTGGAAGAGGCCATTGGTGGAGTTGAGTTTGTAGGTGTCAATACCGATAAACAGGCTCTGACACTGTGTAAAGCTCCGACTGTACTTCAGATTGGTGAAAAAATTACGAAAGGTCTCGGCGCCGGTGCACAGCCGGAAGTTGGACAGAAGGCAGCTGAGGAGAGCATTGAGGAAGTTAAGAAGATCATCGAGGGAGCGGACATGGTGTTCGTTACCTGTGGTATGGGTGGCGGAACCGGAACCGGAGCTGCTCCTGTAATCGCCGGTGCGGCAAAAGAGATGGGTATCCTGACTGTCGGTGTTGTTACCAAGCCTTTCCGTTTTGAAGCGAAGACCCGTATGAACAATGCACTTGCGGGAATCGAGAATCTGAAGAAAGCAGTTGACACTTTAATTGTCATCCCGAATGACAAGTTACTTGAGATCGTTGACAGAAGAACAACCATGCCGGAAGCACTGCGTAAGGCTGATGAGGTTCTTCAGCAGGCAGTACAGGGTATCACAGACCTGATCAATCTGCCGGCACTGATCAACCTTGACTTTGCAGACGTACAGACTGTTATGACAGACAAGGGAATCGCTCACATCGGTATCGGTGAGGCAAGAGGTGATGACAAGGCTATGGAGGCTGTACAGCAGGCGGTATCTTCTCCGCTTCTTGAGACAACCATTAAGGGCGCTACGCATGTGATCATCAATATTTCCGGAGATATTTCTCTTATGGATGCCAACGATGCGGCAAGTTATGTTCAGGAACTTACAGGTGAGGATGCGAATATTATCTTTGGTGCCATGTATGATGATTCTGTTGCAGATTATGCAAGGATTACAGTTATTGCAACAGGTCTTACAGACAATAACCTTCAGAATACACCATTTGGAAACAGAGCTTCCAATTCTGTATTCGGAGCAGCCAAGAAGACAAGCCCGTCACCGGCAAGCAGCATGAATCTTAATATGCCGAGCTTCAGTCTGCCAACTATGAATTCCACACAGTTTGGTACTAAGGCACCGACAAGCACTGTTCAGAAAAAAGATATCCAGATTCCGGATTTTCTTAAGAACAGATAATAAATGAACATAATAAAATCCGGCAGAGGATCCATCTGGAATCCTGCCGGATTTTTTGGCTTTCAGTTCAGAATATCAGCATTTACAGCTGAAAGTATCACATTTTGTATCACAGCAGCGATGTGCATTATCACCGGATACATTGATGGAAGCTGCGGTACATTTGCAGTGCTCATTGTAGGTACAGTTGTGTGCTTTGCAGTCGATGTTAATGGTTTCACATCCACAACCGGAATCAGCAGCATTTGTTGCAGAATCTTCTTTCTGATCGCGGAAACTTTCACAGGCGGTATCATCTGCATAACGTGCATCTGCGCCTTCCACATTAATGGCACCTTTGGAACAGAGAGAATCTTTGTTATAGTAGCAGTTGTGTGCGGAACATTTAAGGATTGTCATAAAAGTGTCCTCCTGATAAATATGATTTTACCGGAAACCGTCAGCTGTCGGACTTTGAACCTCTGATCAATGGTCCATGTTACAGTCTGTCTTATCGGATTCCGATGTTGGATAGTATGCCCGGAAAAAGAAAAACTCATACGCACAAATAAATACATAATAATATAAAAAAACAGTTGACAAACAGAAGATACCATGGTATTCTCTTAAAGTACGTAGCGAAAAGAAAGCAGAGTTCACTCTCACCTCAGCGCTGAAGATAAGCGACTCAGGTCAATATTGCACAGTACTGCGAACGGAGAGACTATCAGTCCGCAGGTGTAATTTTGAAGTGTGGACATCTGTCTGCGCTTTTTTTGTGCAGGAAGAAATCCCGGCACAGTATTGAGAAAGAAAAAATTAATTCTATCATGTTCATGGAGGTGTACAACAATTAGCGGTTTAATGATTAACGAACAGATCAGAGACAGAGAGGTACGCTTAATTGGTCCGGACGGAGCTCAGCTTGGAATCGTGTCCGCCAGAGAAGCGATGGCGAAAGCGCAGGAGGCAGGACTTGACCTTGTAAAGATTGCCCCACAGGCGAAGCCGCCAGTATGTAAGATCATTGATTACGGTAAATACCGTTACGAACTTGCAAGAAAAGAAAAAGAGGCCAGAAAAAAGCAGAAAACCATCGATGTCAAAGAAGTGCGTCTTTCCCCGAACATTGATACGAATGATTTAAAGACGAAGGTAAATGCAGCAAGAAAGTTCCTTAGCAAGGGCGACAGAGTTAAGGTTACACTTCGTTTCCGCGGAAGAGAGATGGCACATATGTCCAGCAGCAAACATGTGCTTGACGACTTCGCAGATCTTCTGTCCGATATAGCGACTGTAGAGAAGGCTCCGAAGGTAGAAGGCAGAAGCATGACCATGTTTCTGACTGAGAAACGGTAGATATCTCAGTCTTCACGGCAACAGCCGGGCAGAACGGGATGTTATATAAAATTTAGAAGTACCAAATCAAGGAGGAATTCATAATGCCAAAAATTAAAACTTGCAGAGCAGCAGCAAAGCGCTTTAAAAAAACAGGTACAGGAAAATTAGTAAGAAATAAAGCCTACAAGAGCCATATCCTTACAAAGAAATCTCAGAAGAGAAAGAGAAATCTGAGAAAATCTACTGTTGTTGATTCTACTAACGTAAAGAGCATGAAGAAAGCATTACCATATTTATAAGATAGAGAAGACGAGCAGGAGGAGAATTAAGAAATGGCAAGAATTAAAGGCGGATTAAACGCAAAGAAAAGACATAACCGTACATTAAAACTGGCAAAAGGCTACAGAGGAGCCCGTTCCAAACAGTATAGAGTAGCAAAACAGTCTGTAATGAGAGCACTTACAAGCTCCTATGCAGGAAGAAAACAGAAGAAACGTCAGTTCAGACAGCTCTGGATCGCACGTATCAATGCAGCTGCAAGAATGAACGGACTTTCCTACAGCAAAATGATGCACGGCCTTAAAGTTGCAAACATCGACATCAACAGAAAGATGCTTGCAGAGATGGCAGTTAACGATGCAGCAGGCTTCACAGCACTTGCTGAGATCGCTAAGAAAGCAATCGCATAAGTAAAGTATTAAGAGACGAAGAAGTCCAGGGAGTTTTCCCTGGATTTTTTTGTGCGAAAAAATTCAGACAATTTGCCGAAAAACAACACAAGCTGTACAGCGGACAAGTGTCCGCGTTGTGCAATCAGACGAAAAACAGCAGATAACAAAATTTGTCCTTGAAATAAAAAATATGCGATGCTATAATTTTACCATTAAACATTAGTAACGCGACAAAGCGCAGGAGGAGAGATTATTATGAAGAATTGGAAGAAAGTAATCGGCGTTGCATCAGCAGCAGCTATGACAGCAGCTATGATGATGCCTACATCAGTTTTTGCGGCAGATGATGAGACATTTAAGATCGGTGTGATCGGACCGATGACAGGTGATTACGCACAGTACGGTACCAACGTATACAACGCAGCCAAGATCGCAGCTGATGAGATCAACGAGAACGGTGGATTCAACGGATATAAAGTTGAAATCCTTGACGCAGGTGATGACCAGGGAGATCCGGAGAAGGCTGTTAACGCATACAATGACCTGATCGATAAAGGAATGCAGATGCTCTGTGGAACTGTAACATCCGGTTCCTGTATCGCAGTAGGAGCTGAGGCAGCTGAGGATACATTCCTCTTCACACCATCCGCAACAGCACTTGACTGTATCACAGCAGGAACAAACGAGTTCCGTATGTGCTTCACAGACCCGGCACAGGGAACCAAATCTGCTCAGTACATTTCCGAGCACAAACTTGCAACGAAAGTAGCAGTACTTTATGATTCCGCTGCTGACTACAACTCCGGTGTACATGACGCATTCGTTGCAGCAGCTGCTGATGACGGACTTGAAGTAGTTGCAGATGAGGCTTACACAACAGACAGCAACACAGACTATTCTGTACAGCTTGCAAAGATCAAGAAGAGCGGCGCTGAGCTTCTTTTCCTTCCGAACTACTATTCCGACAATGCGCTGATCCTTCAGCAGGCATCTGAGGCAGGGCTTGACATTAAATTCTTTGGTGTAGATGGCATGGATGGTATCCTCAATGTAGAGAACTTCGATAAATCCCTTGCAGAGGGTGTTATGCTTCTGACACCATTCTCCGCAACAGCTACAGATGAGAAGAGCCAGAATTTCGTAAAAGCATACGGCGATGCTCACAACGGTGAGATCCCGAACCAGTTTGCGGCAGATACATATGATGTACTTTACGCAATGCAGCTTGCAGCTGACGATGCAAAGATCACACCAGATATGGAAAATGCAGACATCAGTGCAGCAATGAGCGCATCCATGGCAAACATCGAGCTTGACGGACTTACCGGAAAAGCAAAATGGACCGAGGATGGCGAGTGTGATAAAGAGCCGAAAGCATTCGAGATCAAAGACGGTGCTTATGTAGAGATGAAATAAGTAATTTCTGTTAACGTTAGGGGTCAGGGGACGGTCACCTTTAGTGGGACCCGTCCCCTTTTTCCCTTATCAATAAACAATTAAAAGAGGTGCGTTATGAGTTTTATATCTTATTTAAAAGACGGCATCAGTCTTGGCAGTATCTATGCGATCATCGCGCTTGGATATACCATGGTTTACGGTATTGCCAAGATGCTGAACTTCGCACACGGAGATGTTATTATGGTAGGAGCTTATATCATTCTTACCTGTATCACAAGAGGCGGCATGTCACCGATCCTTGCTGTGATCCTTTCCGTTGTGATCTGTACACTGCTTGGTGTTGTCATTGAGAAGGTAGCTTACAGTCCACTTAGAAAAGCTTCCTCAAACCTGGCCGTTCTTATCACGGCTATCGGTGTCAGTTATCTGCTTCAGAACCTGGCACTTCTGATCTTCGGCGCAGATGCCAAGAGTTTCGTAGCTGTTATCAAAGTTCCGTCCATCACACTGTTTGACGGTGAGCTTACCATCAAGGGAATCACCATCGTAACCATCCTTGCATGTATCATCATCATGGTGGGACTTTCCCTCTTTGTAAAAAAGACAAAACCTGGCCGTGCCATGCAGGCGGTTTCTGAGGACAGAGATGCGGCACAGCTGATGGGAGTTAACGTCAATGCGACAATTTCCCTCACATTTGCCATCGGTTCCGGACTTGCAGCGATCGCAGGCCTTCTGCTCTGTCAGACTTATCCGACACTGACTCCGTACACAGGAGCCATGCCTGGTATCAAAGCTTTCGTAGCTGCTGTATTCGGTGGAATCGGTTCGATTCCGGGAGCTATGGTCGGCGGCATCCTTCTGGGAATCATCGAGATCTTCGGAAAAGCTTATATTTCTTCCCAGGTTGCAGATGCGATCGTATTTGCAGTCCTGATCGTCGTGCTTCTTGTAAAACCTACAGGACTGTTCGGCAAGAACATCCAGGAGAAAGTGTAAGGTGGCCGATATGAAGAATATGAAAAACAAAACAACAAAAAATAACATGATAAACTATGGAATTGTCATTGTGCTTTTTGTGATCGTACAGGCACTTTCCTCAACTGGAAATCTTTCCAGACTTCTTATGGGACTTCTTGTTCCCCTTTGTGTTTATACCATTGCATCAGTTTCCCTGAACCTGGTAGTCGGTTTTTCCGGTGAGCTGAGCCTTGGACATGCGGGCTTCATGTGCGTGGGAGCTTTTTCCAGTGCCCTGTTTTCACAGGTTGCTGCAGACTCCATTCCGCAGGTTCCTCGCTTTATCCTTGCAATCCTTGTAGGTGCGGCAGTTGCAGCACTGTTCGGTGTGATCATCGGTATTCCGGTACTTCGTCTCCGCGGTGACTACCTGGCTATTGTTACACTGGCTTTTGGTGAGATCATCAAGAACCTGATCAATGTACTTTACATTGGCGTGGATGACAAAGGACTTCACGTTGCAACCAGTGCAGCCGGTCTTCATCTGGAAGCCGGCGGAAAGCAGATTCTCAAAGGTGCCCTTGGTATTTCGGGAACAGCAACTCTTTATAAAGATATCAAGAATTACTTTTTCCTGATCGGCGTGATCCTGCTTCTTCTCACATTGTTTATTGTACAGAACCTTGTAAACTCCAGAAGCGGACGTGCTATTATGTCAACCAGGGACAACCGTATTGCAGCGGAGTCTGTAGGAATCAATATCACCAGATATAAGCTGTTGGCATTTACCATTTCTGCAGCCCTTGCAGGAGTTGCAGGTGTGCTGTATGCACATAACCTTTCTCTTCTTAAGGTTTCTGTATTCGATTACAATATGTCCATTCTGGTACTTGTGTATGTAGTACTTGGAGGAATCGGAAATATCAGAGGATCTATCATTGCAACAATTATCCTCTATGCACTTCCTGAGCTTCTCCGTGGATTCGCAAACTACCGTATGCTGATCTACGCAATCGTGCTGATCATCATGATGCTCTTTAACTGGGCACCTGCAGCAAGAGACTGGAGAGCACGTATGGTAGAAAAATTCAAAGGCAAAAAAGCGAAAAAGGAGGTGGCCTGATCATGGCAATGCTGGAAGTAAATAACCTGTCTATCCAGTTCGGCGGTCTTCGTGCTGTTGACGGCTTTAACATGACCATTGAAAAAGGACAGCTCTATGGACTGATCGGACCCAACGGTGCCGGTAAGACAACGGTATTCAACCTTCTCACAGGTGTATACAAACCAACAGAGGGAATCATCAGACTGGACGGCCAGGACATCACAGGAAAAAGCACCATCGAGATCAACAAAGCCGGAATCGCAAGAACCTTCCAGAATATCCGTCTTTTCAAGGATATGCCGGTTCTTGACAATGTAAAAGTAGGACTTCACAATCACCATCCATACTCCACACTGACCGGAATCTTAAGGCTGCCGAAGTATTACAAGGTAGAAAAAGAGATGAACGAACGTGCCATGGAGATCCTGAAGGTGTTTGACCTGGATAAAGAAGCTGATACACTGGCAGGTAACCTGCCTTATGGTAAACAGCGTAAGCTGGAGATCGCCAGAGCTCTTGCCACAGAGCCGAAACTTCTTCTTCTGGATGAGCCGGCAGCCGGTATGAACCCCAATGAGACACAGGAGCTGATGGATACTATCCGTTTCGTGAGGGAACATTTTGATATGACAGTTCTTCTGATCGAGCACGACATGAAACTGGTCGGCGGTATCTGTGAGGAACTGACAGTTCTGAACTTCGGTCAGGTGTTGATCCAGGGTGAGACATCCGCAGTGCTGAAAGACCCGACAGTTATCACTGCATATCTGGGAGAATAAGGAGGAACGAGATAATGGCAATGTTGGAAGTAAAGGACCTCCAGGTCTACTATGGTGTGATCCAGGCCCTGAAGGGAATTTCTTTTCATGTAAATCAGGGAGAGGTTATTGCGCTGATCGGTGCCAACGGTGCCGGAAAGACAACCACACTTCAGACACTTACCGGAATTCTTTCTCCGAAGTCCGGAAGCATTGTGTTTGAGGGAAAAGACCTCACAAGAACACCGGCCCATAAGATCGTAGAGATGGGTATGGCACACGTTCCGGAAGGAAGACGAGTATTTGCGGATATGTCCGTTTATGAGAATCTTCTTCTTGGAGCCTATACAAGAAAAGACAAGGCAGAGATTGCAGAGAGCCTTGCCGGTGTATACAAGAGATTCCCTCGTCTGGAAGAACGTAAAGGACAGCGTGCAGGAACACTTTCCGGTGGTGAGCAGCAGATGCTTGCCATGGGCCGTGCGCTGATGAGCAAACCGAGAATCATTCTGATGGATGAGCCGTCCATGGGTCTGTCACCGATCTTTGTAAATGAGATCTTTGATATCATCCGTGAGGTAAGCGAGAGCGGCACAACCGTACTTCTTGTTGAGCAGAACGCAAAGAAAGCACTTTCCATTGCGGACCGTGCGTATGTTCTTGAGACAGGAAGCATCACCATGGATGGAAAGGCCGAGGATCTTCTGAACGATGAGGCTGTTCAGAAGGCATATCTTGGAGAGTAGGAGGAAAGACATGGATAATTTCGTAATTACCATTGCAAGACAGTATGGAAGCGGCGGACGTACCATCGGAGAGGAGCTTGCAAAGAAATTAGGGATTTCTTACTATGACAAGGATATCATCCGCATGGCATCTGATGAGAGCGGTATCCGCCAGGAACTTTTCGGACGGGCAGACGAAAATGTCAGCACCAAGCAGAGATTTTTTGCAAAGTCCGGAATCTACAAGGGTGAGCTGATCCCGCCTCAGAGCAAGGATTTCACATCCGATGAGAACCTGTTCAATTATCAGGCAAAAATCATCCGCCAGCTGGCAGAGACAGAGTCCTGTGTGATCATCGGACGTTGTGCAAACATGATCCTGAAAGACTATTCCAATGTTCTCCGTGTGTTTGTTTACGGAGACTGGGATTTCCGTATCCGCGAGGCAAGCAAGAAGCTCAGCGGAACCACAAAGGACATTGAGAAATTCATGCATAAAGATGACAAGCGCAAGGAAGATTTCTGCAAACGTTTCATGGGAGTTGACTGGGCAGATATGACGAAATACAATCTGTGCCTGGATAACGGTACCCTTGGCTATAAAAAATGCGTGGAAGAGATCGAGAGTGCACTTGAGATCCTGAAGAAATAAAAAGAAATTGCAGAGAATATTCCCCGGGGAAAGAACGATAAGAAGTCTTTTCCCGGGGATTTTTTCATATATTGTGGAAAAGTATGTTTGATCCGGCGGGAGATATGGATAAGAGAAAAAAATATTTCCGGGCAGTGACAGTGGCAGTATTGCTGGTCGTACTCAGTGGATATGGGAAAATTTCAGACCGTACGTTTCGGATGCAGATGGCCAGAATGATCGCTGGTGAGGGAATGCTTCGGCTGGTGGAAGCACAGTACGGACAAAAAGCAACAGAACCCGTGGCCAAGACGATATCTGACAGGAGTGAAACGGAGGACCGTCCCAGGGCCGCACTCACCTTTGATGACGGGCCTCACGCAACCTATACCCCCATGCTTCTGGACGGCCTTCGGCAGAGAGGGATCCATGCCACATTTTTTCTTATGGGAAAAAATATCGAGGGAAAAGAAGATATTGTAAAACAGATGCAGAAAGACGGTCATCTCATCGGCAATCACACCTACGACCATGTACAGCTGGATAAGCTGCCCGGTGACCAGGCCTGCCAGCAGATTTTAAAGACAAATAATGAGATCTATGAGATCACAGGAGAGTATCCCCTGTATCTCCGTCCGCCTTATGGAGCCTGGCCCAAAAATCTGGAACTCTGTGTGACCATGCTGCCGGTATTCTGGGATGTGGACACCCTGGACTGGAAATCAAAAAACGTCCAGTCTGTGGAGAATATCGTAAAAAGAGAAGTGAAGGATGGCTCCATTATTCTGATGCATGACAGTTTTCCTACTTCAGTGGAAGCAGCCCTGGAGATTGTGGATATGCTGACAAAGGAGGGGTATGACCTGGTGACTGCGGATGAACTGCTGGTGACGTGAATGGCTGCTTGGACAGAAACAATTGCTTTTTTTTGCGCAAACAGGTAAAATTATAAAAATAAGAATCGATCAGCTGCCAGGAGAGAACTGGCGGCAGTTTTTTACAGAAATTACAGGAGTGAAAACCATGGATTTATTTGAATACGCAAAATCAAAAACGCTGGACCAGGAGTCGCCTCTAGCATCCAGACTGCGCCCCCGGACGCTGGATGAGGTGGTCGGACAGCAGCACATCGTTGGAAAAGACAAATTGCTGTATCGTGCTATCAAGGCAGATAAGCTGACCTCTGTTATCTTTTATGGCCCTCCGGGAACCGGAAAGACCACTCTGGCAAAAGTCATTGCCAATACTACAAGCGCAAGTTTTACCCAGATCAATGCAACCGTAGCAGGCAAGAAAGATATGGAAACAGTTGTAAAACAGGCTCAGGATGATCTTGGCATGTATGGAAAAAAGACCATTCTGTTCATCGATGAGATCCACCGCTTCAACAAGGGCCAGCAGGATTATCTCCTTCCTTTTGTGGAGGACGGAACCATCATCCTGATCGGAGCCACAACGGAGAATCCATATTTTGAGGTAAACGGAGCGCTTCTTTCCAGATCTATCATCTTTGAGCTGAAAGCTCTGGAGATCCCGGAGATAAAAGAACTGATCCTGCGTGCAGTTAATGATCCGGAACGTGGAATGGGAAGCTACGGCGCGGTGATCGAGGAGGATGCCCTGGAATTTCTGGCAGATATGGCAGGAGGAGACGCCAGAAGCGCCTTAAACGCCGTAGAACTGGGAATTCTCACCACACCCCGAGATCCGGACGGTAAGATCCATCTGACCCTTGATGTGGCTTCTGAGTGCATTCAGAAGCGTGTGGTGCGTTATGATAAGAACGGGGACAACCATTACGATATTATTTCCGCTTTTATCAAGAGTATGCGGGGTTCGGATCCGGATGCGGCAGTTTATTATCTGGCAAAAATGCTCTATGCAGGAGAAGATGTGAAATTTATTGCAAGGAGGATCATGATCCTGGCTTCTGAAGATATCGGAAACGCAGATCCCCAGGCTCTCTGCGTGGCAACTGCAGCAGCGCAGGCAGTGGAACGGGTGGGAATGCCGGAATCCCAGATCATTCTTTCCCAGGCAGTTACATACATGGCCTGTGCACCCAAGAGCAATTCTGCGGTAAATGCTATACAGGAAGCCATGCGCTGCGTGAAGGCGAAGAAGACAACCGTCCCGGTACATCTTCAGGATGCCCATTACGGCGGCCACGAAAGTCTGGGCCATGGTATTGGATATAAATATGCCCACAATTACCCGAATCATTATGTAAACCAGCAGTATCTGCCGTCAGAGATCGAAGGAGAACATTTTTACGAACTCAGTGATATGGGATATGAAAAGAAACTGAAAGAACATATGAAGAAGATCCACGAAGAAGCGGAATAAGAGAATCTATGTGAGAATGAAAATGGAGGAGCTTTTCAGAGAAGCTCCTCCATTATTTTGTCGTAGACGTTCTGATATTTATAAGGCCAGCTTTCACATACGGACTGGGCCGCAGCAAGATTGGGAACTTTGATGCTGAGATCAACAATACTGACACCGCTTTCGATAATCTGCAGGCGGACAGAGTAACTGCCCTCCTTGGTGGGGTAATAATCCGCAGGAGTGAGAAGATGTTCCTCAATTTTGCAGTGCAGGGAATTGAGATATTCCTCGACTTCTTTCTTAATGTCAGAAGAGAGTTCTCTGGAAAAATATTTCAGCGTATTTTTTCCTTCTTCAGTCAGTCGGTAATACGTGCGGTTGGACTGGGAAGACATTTCCACAAGATCTGCCTCCACCAGTTCGGAAACAGCCTGCTGAAGCTGAAAATAATTGGTATATTTCCGGTCCAGGATAAAATCTGTGATCTGTGAGTTAGTGAGATCCCCTTCGGAATTCTGAAGCATGTATAAAATGATAAGTTTGTAGGTTGTAAAAGGTGATGCCATAAGAATCCTCCTTTTTACTGGCTGCGGGAAAGGGCTTCGAAAGCTTTTCCCTGAAAACTTGCTCTTTCTTTCATCCGGTGATGAAGAAGGTTTAAAACTTCTCGTTTGCGGCTGGCCCATAAAGGTGCGATCAGCAGATCCTTCGGTCCGTCGCCGGTGACCCGGTGGATCACGATATCCGGTCTGAGATGTTCCAGACAGTCAATGACAAGGTTCAGATACTCGTCCCGTTCATAAGTGCGGAAAAGACCGGCTTCATGATCAGCGGCAAGATCTGTACCACGCAGTACATGAAGAAGCTGCAGCTTGATCCCCTGGATATCCATGGCGTTCAGATAAGCCATTGTTTCCAGGATATCCTTCCGGCTTTCGCCGGGAAGCCCCAGGATGGTGTGGACGATCACTTCGATGCCGCCTGCGCGGAGATTTTTCACTGCGGTATCAAAACAGGACAGTGGATAGCCGCGCCGTATATATCTGGCGGTATCTTCATGGATAGTCTGGAGTCCCAGCTCCACCCACACCGGTTTGATCTGGTTCAGGGAATAAAGAAGATCCAGTACATCATCTCCCAGACAGTCCGGTCTGGTACCAATGGACAGTGCCACGATATCCGGATGGGAGATGGCTTCTGTGAAGATCTTACGCAGGTGTTCCACAGGAGCATATGTGTTTGTATATGCCTGAAAATAGGCGATATATTTATGAATCGGGCGTTTGGAAGAGAGACTTTTGATCTGTGTGTTGATCTGCTCTGTAATGGAAAGAGCGGCGTTTGCTGCAAAATCTCCGCTTCCGCCCTGGCTGCAGAAGATGCAGCCTTTTTTGCCCAGGGTGCCGTCACGGTTGGGACAGGACATGCCGCCGTTTAATGCAACCCGGTAGACCTTTTCGCCGTACCGTTCCCGGAGCATATAGTCCAGAGAGTGATAAGGCTTGTCGTTCCAGCGCTTCATTATGCCTCTTTCGGTTCGTTTTTCTCTTCGCCGTTTTCTTCGTTTTCATCTTTCGGTATATAGTTATCGAAGATCTTTACAAAGATCTTTGATTTCCAGTAGGCCAGCGTGGAAAATCCCATCAGAATAAAAAGCATGATCAGGATGGATGTAAACTGTGCGTAGCTCACATAAGCAAAAAGCCATATCAGTAGGAGTGGAGACGCAGAGATCACAAGCATCAAAAGTGTCAGCGGAAGATGGCGGACGGACATCAGGAATGCATTTACAAAGGTATTCTTGACGGAATTAAAAAATTTGGAAAGGATCGGATAAATGTACAGAAGGATCATCGCATAGATCAGTGCAAATGCAATGAACAGACTGAAAAGTCCTTTGTACATAGCTCCGCTTCCGGCTCTGGCGATCCGAAGATCGATAAACAGAACAGCAGCGGTGAGGAGCATGATGATATTGATGATGGTCGCCTGTTTGAAGTTCTGTTTGAATGAGCGGAAAAAGCTGCGGGCAATATAAGATTCTTCGTCTCTTGCCATCTTCAGTGTGACATAGTAGAGAGCTGTTATGGAGGCGCCTGCGGTGACAACCGGAATACAGCAGAGGATGCACAGAAAATTCAGAAGAAGCAGGTCTGCTACGCGTCCCATGAACACGAAGAATTTGTTGTCCATGTTGAAAAAACGATTCATTTGATAAGTCTCCTTTTCTTTTGGATATTATTTTAAGTATACCCAATCACAGCAGAAAAAGCAAATCCCAAATGTTTTCCGGGACAGTGGAAATGGGAAAATCATGTGTCCGCCATAGAAAGACAAAATAGCGAAATAGTTTATTAAATTTCCCTAAAAGGCTTGCTTATCACGATTTAGAGTGTTAAAATATCAGTATTGTATTAGACGAAATTTATGTATTTTAAAGGAGCGTAACAATGAGCAAAAAAATCAGGACGGAGGCTGTGGATCATCTTTTTGAAGCGATCCTGTGCCTGAAGGACAAGGAAGAGTGTTATACATTTTTTGAGGATGTGTGCACCATCAATGAGCTGCTTTCTTTATCTCAGCGCTTCGAGGTAGCCAAGATGCTTACTGATAAGCGTACATACCTTGATATTTCCGAGAAAACAGGAGCTTCCACAGCTACGATCAGCCGTGTGAACCGTTCCCTGAACTATGGAAATGATGGTTATGAGATGGTATTTGCACGTATGAAGAAGGATAACGGGGAGCAGGGCGGCGAAGCAGAATAAGGCTTACGTCCGTACCGTAGATGATAACGTATAATGCTGTAACGTAAAAAGAGACAGGCGGTTGCGCGTCTGTCTCTTTTTTTCTGTCCGGCTGAAGAAACCGGAGTCATTTTTTTCTTTCTTTTTTGGAGGAGTCTTCATTTTTTGAGGAATTCATGTGGTCGATCATGTTTTCGATGATCATCTTTTTCATGTATACATCGAAGCTCAGAAGACAGATAAAGGAAAACTGGTGAAGGAATTCCTTATCCTCCGGATCTGCGTCTTCGAAGATTTCCCCGGCGCTTTTGAAGCGGCGCATGAGATCTTTTTCCAGGTAACGGATCTGTGTCTGTTCCATACTGAAAACTTCCTGATAGATATAAGTCATATCTTTTTCAGTCAGGGACTTGAAATATTTATCCGTAATCGGTCCGAGAAGAGTCTGGATGTCACTGATGGAGAGAATATTCTTAAAATAGTAGATAAAAATCAACATCAGCAGATGTTCCCGGGAATAGCGTTTCTTCTCCGGTGGCGGGAGAAGCTTGTTCTTGGCGTAGTTGTTGATCATGGTCTTGGTCAGGATCTTATCATCATCGTGACGCTTGGTGGATGCAAGATTTTCTTCCATAAAAGTAGTGACCTGATCCATGTAAAGATCAATGTTCGGGATTTCATCGGGTTTTATATAATCAAGCTCGGCAATTTTCGCAAAAATGCTGCTCATCATCTCTTTTTCGTTTCTTGTCATCGCATTATCACCTCTGCTCCCTATTATATAGTTTTAAATACTACTTGTAAAGAAACTTTTTTTCGGGAAAAAGAGAAAGTGAGGTTGTGGCTTTACCGGAAAGAAAAGACATGGTAGTATATAAAGATACTGTTGATATGGAAAAAGAAATGGAGATCAAAATGAGTATACAGGATGCTTTGGACACATTGAATCCCATGCAGCGGGAAGCTGCTGTACATACAGAGGGACCGCTTCTGATTCTTGCAGGAGCCGGTTCCGGAAAAACAAGAGTGCTGACCCACAGGATTGCCTATTTAATGGAAGAAAAGGGGGTCAATCCCTGGAATATCCTGGCGATCACCTTTACCAACAAGGCTGCCAGCGAGATGCGGGAACGTGTAAATAAAATTGCGGGAAGGGGTGCGGAGAGCGTATGGGTTTCCACCTTTCATTCCGCATGCGTGAGGATTTTACGCAGACATATTGAGGTGCTGGGATTCAGCAGTAATTTTACCATCTATGATACCGATGACCAGAAGACAGTCATGAAGGAAATCTTCCGGAAATTCAGTATCAATACAAAAATTTATAAAGAACGTGCTGTTCTTGCGGAGATTTCCCATGCCAAGGATGAGCTGATCACGCCGGAAGAGATGGAGCTGAATGCAGGAAGTGATCCGGATGCACGGAAGATTGCAGGCATGTATAAGGAATATCAGTCCGTCCTCCGGGGAAACAACGCCCTGGATTTTGATGATCTGATCGTGAAAACCGTGGAGCTTTTCCAGCACAATCCGGATATCCTGGATTATTATCAGGAACGTTTCCGGTATATTATGGTGGATGAGTATCAGGATACCAACACTGCACAGTTTAAATTCGTAAGTCTTCTTGCGGAAAAATACAAGAATCTCTGCGTAGTTGGCGATGATGACCAGTCTATTTACCGCTTCCGTGGAGCAAATATCGGGAACATTCTGGGCTTTGAGAAGGTTTTCCCTGAGGCGAAGGTGGTACGGCTGGAGCAGAATTACCGTTCCACACAGAATATCCTGAACGCAGCCAACGAGGTAATTGCCAACAATACGGAGCGTAAGGAAAAACGCCTCTGGACAGAGAACGAAGAGGGCGATAAAGTCCATTTCCGTCAGTTTAACAACGGATTTGAGGAAGCGGAGTATGTTGCGGGAGAGATCATCCAGGGCCGGCGTAACGGGAAATTCCAGTATAAGGACTGCGCGGTACTTTACCGGACCAATGCCCAGTCCCGCCTCTTCGAGGAAAAATTTCTCCTGGCAAATGTTCCTTATAAGATTGTCGGCGGCGTGAACTTTTATGCCCGCAAAGAGATCAAGGATCTGTTAAGCTATCTGAAGACCATTGACAATGCCAGTGATGATCTGGCTGTGCGCAGGATCTTAAATGTGCCAAAAAGAGGGATCGGACTCACCAGCATCGGCCGTGTCCAGGACTATGCGGATATGATGAACCTGAGCTTTTACGATGCGCTTCGCGTGGTGGAGGAAGTACCGTCCATTGGCAGGGCAGCAGGAAAGATCAATGATTTTGTGTCCTTTATCCAGGGACTTAAGAGTAAGGCTGAGGCATACACAGTCCGTGAAATCCTGGAAGAAGTCATCGAACTGACCGGTTATGTGAAAGAGCTGGAAGCAGAAAAAACGGAGGAATCCGGGGCGAGGATCGAGAATATCGATGAGCTGATCTCCAAGACAGAATCGTTCCAGGAAGCCATGGAAGAGGCAGGACAGCCGGCAACACTTTCCGCATTTCTGGAAGAGATCGCACTGGTGGCAGATATTGATTCTGTTGATCCGGATCAGGATTATGTACTTCTGATGACTCTTCACAGTGCCAAGGGCCTGGAGTTTCCAAATGTATTTATGGCGGGAATGGAAGACGGAGTATTTCCGGGATATGCTTCTATCTGGTCCGGTGATCCGTCGGATATCGAGGAGGAGCGAAGGCTCTGTTATGTGGGGATCACCCGTGCCATGAAGGAACTGACCTTAACCTGTGCAAAACAGCGGATGATCCGTGGGGAGACTCAGTATAACCGTGTGTCACGTTTTGTAAGGGAGGTTCCACGGGAGCTGGTAGATCTTGGACATACCATTCAGGAGAAAAAGCCCAGAGTAGATGATATCGTATCTCCGAAAAGCGCCTATGCCCAGATGAAAATGAATTTCCAGGCAAAGAGCACCCTGCAGAAAAAAGATTTCACAGTGAAGAAGGCGGACAGCCTGGACTATGGTGAGGGAGACACGGTCCGTCATGTGAAATTCGGAGTCGGTATCGTAAAAAATATCGCAGACGGCGGCAGAGACTACGAAGTGACGGTAGACTTTGACAAAGTCGGCGTGAAAAAAATGTTCGCCGGTTTTGCCAAGCTGAAAAAGATCTGAGAGGGATCTCTCCGGGCAGACTATTTCTGCAAAAAACTGTAAAAATCCGGCCTCAAGGTTGTAATTGGAAAACCGGTATGTTAGAATCAGTATCAGCGTAATTGAATTGCTGTGAAGTGAACAGTATCACCGGCACATATGCTGCCGGATACTGTGAGAGGGAATCGGGTAAAAAGCCTGAGCGGTTGCGGCCACTGTATACAGAAGAAGGGATTTCACATGCCATTGCAGAAACTCATGTGAGAAGGCGAAATCCCGATGTCAGAGAGATTCTGGAGAAAATTCTGATACATCATTCATGATCGGCTAAAAGATGAATGGTGTATCAGTTTTTATTTTGCGGAGTTTTTTCTGAGTCTGTAAGTCAGGAAACCTGCTTGACAGTATGTAAGTGGGAGCTTCCGTACAAAGTGTTCCGTGCAGATTTTATGAAGCCCCATCTTTTCGGTTACCCATAGGCAACAGGAGATAAAACAGGCGAAAAGAGAGGAAATGAAATGAAAAACAAGTATGTATCCACAAGAATCATGGCAATGGTAATGGCAGCGGCAATGACCGTATCAGCAGCTCCGGCTGTTTATGCCGCAGAGAGAGCAGACTCCGAGACCATCAAGGAAGACAACCAGCCGGCAGCAGAAGACAGTACAGAGTCTGCAGACACCGAAGATTCTTCCGCAGAGGCAACCAAGACAGAATATCCTCTGACCATCACAACCTATGATTACGATGGAAACGAAATCGAAACCACTTATGAAAAAGCACCGGAAAAAGTCCTTGCTGTATATCAGGGAAGCATTGAGACTATGCTCGCACTTGGTCTGGAAGACCACCTGGTAGCTACCGCAGGTCTTGATAATGAAGTTCCGGAAGATCTCAAAGAAGCATTCTCAAAAACAAATTATCTTGACGAATTTACCCCATCCCTTGAAACTGTAACAATGCTGGAGCCGGACATGATCTTATCCTGGAGCTCTCTTTTCTCTGATGAGAATCTGGGAAATGTAACAGACTGGATCGACAAAGGCTGCAACACCTACTACAACACCAATACTCGTCCGGACGGCGACAGAACACTGGAAAATGAATTCACAGATATCTTAAATATCGGAAAGATCTTCGATGTACAGGACAAAGCGCAGGCTATCGTTGATGATGCAAAAGCAGTGATCGACAAAACTCTTACTGCAACTGCAGATGTAAAAGACAAACCAAGCGTAATGGTATTGGAGCCTCTTGGAGATAACATCACAAACTATGGCGTAAAGAGCCTTGGCGGAGATATGGTAACACAGTTAGGCGCAACTCTTGCAAACCCGGATGCTTCCACCGTTGGAAAAGAGGATATCATCGCAGCCAACCCTGACGTGATCTTTGTGGTTTACATGCCATATGCAGGAGATGATCCGGAAACTGTTAAGAACAGCCAGCTTGCAGTGATCCAGGATGATGAGTCCCTGAAGAGCCTTGACGCAGTAAAGAACGGACGTGTTTACCCGATCATGCTCAGTGAGATGTATGCAAGTGCAACACGTACCCAGGACGGAATCGAAACTTTTGCAAAGGGATTATATCCGGACGTAAATCTTGACTGATCGGAGAAAATGCAGTGAAAGAAACAGCTTCACAGAGAAAAAAAGATAAGGTGCTCAGAACATCCATGTATGTGGCAGTTCTCATCGGACTTGCAGGATTCCTTATTTTTTCCATACTTGCAGCCATCACTTTTGGAAATGCGGATCTGTCACTGAAGGATGTATACAGCGTTATCGCTTATAAATTGTTTCATATAAAAAGTCTGTCCGCCTATGCGGAAGGCGCAGTTCATGATGTTGTGTGGCTGATCCGGCTGCCTAGAGTCCTTCTGGCTCTGGCAGTTGGAATGGCTCTTTCCGTGTGCGGCGTGGTGATGCAGGCTATCGTGCAGAACCCGCTGGCAGACCCGTATGTGCTGGGTATCTCATCTGGTGCATCTCTGGGTGCCACACTGGCCATCATGCTTGGAATCGGAAGCTTTCTTGGCGGAAACTCTGTGGGAATCACAGCTTTCATTGGCGCGATGATCACTTCTTTTGCGGTGATCGCCATTGCAAACATGGGTGGAAAGGCAACTTCCGCAAAACTGATCCTTGCGGGAATGGCGGTCAGCGCAGTCTGTTCTGCTTTTTCCAATTTTGTCATTTATATTACCAATGACAAAAATGCGGCAACAGAAGTTATGAAGTGGAGCATGGGAAGTCTTGCCGGAGCAAGCTGGATCAGAGTGGGTGTAATGCTTCCGGTCACGCTGGTGTGCGTGGCTGTTTTCTGGACGCAGTACCGGAACCTGAATCTGATGCTTCTGGGAGATGACGTATCCATTACCCTTGGAACAGATCTGCACAGACTGCGGACTTTTTATCTGATCGTTGCTTCTGTTATGATCGGATTTGCCGTGTACTGTGCCGGTGTGATCGGATTTGTGGGACTGGTGATCCCTCATGTGGTCCGGATCCTTTTTGGAACAGATCACAGAAAACTGCTCCCCTTAAGTGCGCTTCTTGGTGCATCGTTTCTGATCTGGTGCGATGTGGCATGTCGTGTGATCCTTAAAAATTCCGAGATGCCCATCGGTGTGCTGGTATCCATTATCGGTGCTCCCTGCTTTATTTATCTGCTTGTGCGGAAATCCTATGGATTCGGAGGTGCCCGGTAATGAAGATCACCACAGAAAATATTCAGGTTGGCTTTCACGCCAGACAGATCCTGAAGGGAATCTCCATGGAATCCAAGGATAAGGAACTGGTAGGAATCATCGGACCAAACGGAAGCGGAAAATCCACTTTGCTGAAATGCATTTACCGTATTCTGAAACCAGACGCAGGAGCCGTGTATCTGGACGGCGAGGAGCTTCATTCCATGAGTGTTCGAAGCTCTGCGAAAAAAATGGCCGTGGTGGCACAGCACAATTATTATAATTTTGATTTTACGGTCCGCGAGGTGGTTCTTATGGGGCGTGCGCCTCATAAAAAGACTCTGGAACGGGACAATGCAAAAGATTACCAGATCGTGGATGAAGCGCTGAAAACCGTACAGATGGAGGCGTTTGCAGACCGTACCTTTTCCACTCTTTCCGGAGGAGAGCAGCAGAGGGTGATCCTGGCAAGAGCACTTGCCCAGCAGACCTCTGCACTGATTCTGGATGAGCCTACCAATCATCTGGACATTACCCACCAGATCATGCTGATGGAGCTGGTGAAAAAACTTAATGTAACCGTGATCTCCGCTATTCACGATCTGAATATTGCAGCAGCATACTGTGATAAGATCTATGTACTGAAGGACGGAGTTCTGGAAGGTTACGGAACGCCGGAAGAAGTCCTGACCTCGGAGCTGATCCGCAGGATCTATAAAGTAGAAGCGGAGATCGTTTACGACAGCCGCGGAAAGATGCATATTTTGTTTTTATGATTCTGGCTGTGAGGCGGGATGCATAGAGGGAAAAAGATGAAAAAGATCGGGATTTTGACATGCCTTAATTCCAATGATGTGTGTACCAGGGCAGGATGTCTGTCTGCATTTCGGGAAAGAAGAGATTTTTTTTCCGGCTATCCGGAAGATACGATTCTGGCAGCTGTGATGACATGCAACGGATGCAAAGAAACCAATGCAAAAGAGCCTGCTGAAGATGAGGGGATTTTGGAAAAGGCAGACCGGCTGGTCAGTGAAAAGATCAGCGTCATCCATGTCGGGGTATGCCGTCTGAATGAGGAAAAAAAGGAATGTCCGCGGATAACACAGATCTGCGGTCTGATAGAAGAACGCGGGATCAAAGTGATCCGAGGAACCCATAAAGAATAAGAGAAAACCGCCGTATCTTTCCGGAAATGCCGGAAATACGGCGATTTTTTTACAGAATGTTTCTGCGAAAATTTGTGTAAGTTCTGGTAAAACCAGACATATGGTGGTATAATAAGAACACTTAAGAGATATTAGTACAGTGAAACTACTGTGCTACGGGTTTACTGTCAGACAGTACAGCCGAATAGAAAGAAAGGATGGTGCAGTGTTATGAATTTAAATACAACAAAGCTTGAAGAACTGCTTGCAACACTGAAGAAAAAAGAAGAAGAGAAAGATAAGAACACAGTCCTTTGGGTACTGGCGATCATCGGCGCAGTTGCAGCTGTTGCAGGAATCGCATTTGCAGTATATCGTTTCTTCGCTCCGGATTACCTGGAAGATTTTGAAGAAGATTTTGATGATGACTTCGATGATTATTTCGAGGATGAGGAAGAGTAAGAACTTTCACTGCAGAGGCTGTTTTGAACAGATCAGAATGGCTGTCTGTTATGTATGAATATGAGATGCGGATAATTGAAGCCCCGGCGCGATACCGGGGCTTGATTTTTGAAGACGGACCGTGAAACGTTGGCGTTCATGAGCAGACAGTAAAGAGGATCCTGAATGTTCGAACTATTGTCTGCTGGTTATAAAACAGAAAGAGGATTTATGAAAAAAGGTGAAATTTACGAAGGTATTATAGAAAAAGTGGAATTTCCAAACAAAGGTTTTGTTTGGGTTGATGACCAGAAAGTAATTGTAAAAAACGGAATCCCGGGACAGAAAGTCCGGTTTATGATCAATAAGAAACGTTCCGGCCGGGCGGAAGGACGTCTTCTGGAGGTCCTGGAGAAATCTCCGCTGGAGACAAGAGAACCTGCCTGTCAGGAGTTTCCGGCATGCGGCGGCTGCATGTACCAGACCATGAGCTATGAGGCACAGAAGGATATGAAGGAACATCAGGTGAGGGAACTTCTGGATGGGGCAGTAAGAGAGAGTCTAGCTAAGATAGGGAAGAACGGTGATGGGACAGAAGAAGCTGAGGCTGCAGATCGTTTATATCACTGGGATGGGATCTACGGCAGTCCTATTGAGTTCGGGTACCGCAATAAGATGGAGTTTTCCTTTGGGGATGAGTATAAGGATGGGCCGCTGTCCCTTGGACTTCACAAGAAGGGAAGCACTTACGATATCCTGAATACGGATGATTGTAAACTGGTCCATCCGGATATGACGAAGATCCTGGTCTGTGTGCGGGAGTTTTTCCTGGAGCGTAATGCCAGCTTCTATAAAAAGCTGCAGCATGTGGGGTATCTTCGACATCTTCTTCTTCGAAGAGGCGTCACAAGTGGTGAGATCCTGGTCCATGTGGTAACCACCACCCAGGAAGAATATGATCTGGAGCCTCTGAAAGAACAGCTTCTTGCACTTCCGCTGGAAGGGAAGATCGTGGGGATCATGCACATTTTAAATGATTCCTTATCCGACGTGGTACAGAGCGACGAGACGAAGATCCTTTATGGAAAGGATTATTTCTATGAAGAACTTCTTGGACTGAAATTTAAGATCAGCACCTTTTCCTTCTTTCAGCCAAATTCCCTGGCTGCAGAGATCCTGTATTCCAAGGTGCGGGAATATGTAGGAGATACTAGGGATAAGGTAGTGTTTGATCTTTACAGCGGAACAGGAACTATTGCACAGCTTGCAGCGTCTGTTGCCAGCGAGGTGATCGGTGTGGAGATCGTGGAAGACGCGGTAAAAGCCGCCAGAGAAAACGCTGCACTTAACAGCATCAATAACTGTCGTTTTATTGCCGGGGATGTGCTGAAGGTTCTGGATGATGTGCCGGAGAAACCGGATATGATCATCCTTGATCCTCCCAGAGATGGCGTTCACCCCAAAGCCCTTCCAAAGATCCTGGCTTACGGTGTAGACCAGATCGTATACATTTCCTGCAAGGTTACAAGTCTTGTGAGAGACCTCCCGGCATTTTATGAGGCAGGATATGAGATGACCCACGCCTGTGCAGTGGATCAGTTCTGCCAGGGCGTTCATGTTGAAACGATTGTTCTTTTGTCCCAACATCGAGACAAGAGTACTCGTCTCGATGAACGCGGTAGTCGGTAAATCGAGATGCAAGCATCTCGGCTTGCCTCGTTGCTCGCGCAAAAACCAGATGACACGATAGAGAGCGACTTAGACTTAGATGAGTTGGATGCAACCAGTGCTGAGTTGAAAGCTCGTGATTAGATGGAATGGGTCAGATTGGTAAATGGTATTCGTAATATGGCAGAAGAACTTGT
>OGPZ01000728.1_pt1 | contig 27379 bp, 12 predicted proteins | sample 1553111 | NCBI WGS metagenome assembly OGPZ01 (sample SAMEA2579968, study PRJEB22360) | human gut metagenome
CACGTTTCGAACCCAGTTTGTCAATTTTATCAGTCTTTTCTATATAATCCATTTCGGCCACTCTTTTACGGAAGTTCCGTTTATCCATCGGTTCGTCGTAAATAGCTTCATATAGACTTTGCAGTTGAGACAACGTAAAGAGTTTCGGAAGCAGATTGAATCCGATAGGTTCCACGGATGCTTTTTGCTTCATCAGTTCCCGTGCTTTTTCCACCATTTCAGGATGGTCGAAGATAAGTGGGGGAAGTTCGTTCATATTCACCCAGTAAGCGTTGTGCTTCTGAACAAGTTTCCGGTCATATTCATTAATATTGATTAATGCATAGTAAGCTACGGAGATTACCCGTTCACCCGGATCACGTTCGACAGCTCCAAAAGCTCCTACCTGCTCCATATAAACGTTTTCCAGTCCGGTAAGCTCATGCAATACACGTTTGGCGGCATCGTCCACACTTTCATCTTTCTGCACGAATCCTCCCATCAGTGACCATTCACCCATTGCCGGCTCAAAGTTTCTCTTCAACAGGAGCAGGCTGATTTCCCCTTCGGAGAAACCAAAGATTATACAGTCGATGCCGACATAGAAAGTTGGATTGGTACTATAATACTTATTCATATCAGGGTATTACCAGAAGTATATATAAAATAATGCACAAAGAACTACTACACCGATAGAGGTGATAACATCCCACTTGTTCCAGCTTTGCTTGATGAGTGTCTTATAGTCATCAGTAAAGGTGATAGCTTCTATCTGCTTGGCAGTAGGTGCAGGAGTGAAGAATGAAACAACAACCATCAGTACGATCAGGAATACGAGCAGCCATATTTCGAAGATCAGCCAGTTTGTCTGCCAGAACCAGGCAGTACATTCCCAGTACCATCCGGACATCACATCTTTACCTGTATTCGTGAGGATATTGGTCAGCAAACGTACCATACCGATGATAAAACCTACTATCATAGCTGTTTCACCTGCCTTAGGCGTAATCTTCTTGGAGAATATACCGAGGGCGAATACAGCCACCATCGCAGGAGCAAGCAATGACTGGATGCCTTGCAGATAATCATAAAGACTACCCAGACTCTGCATGATAGGTATCCATACAATACCCAGAATTACTACAACAATAGTAGCGATACGACCTACCAACACATAAGTTGCTTCGCTCTTGTCCTTGAACATCGGTTTGTAGAAGTCTTCAGTAAACAAGGTAGCGCAAGAGTTGAAGAATGCTGCCAATGAAGCCACCAATGCTGAAATAAAGCCAATAGTAACAATACCTTTTACACCGGCAGGCAATACGAACTTAACCATTGAACCAAAAGCTGTATCAGGATTATCCAGTACGAAACCGCTTTCCGGACGTGCCGACAATGCAGCAGCTATCATACCCGGTATCAAGAACATGAACACAGGCAAAATCTTGAAATAACCGGCAGCGATAGTACCTCTACGTGCACGTCTCATAACCTCTTCGCTGGATTCACCTTTACGTTGTCCAAGCACACGTTGAACGATATGCTGGTCAGTACACCAGTACCAGAATCCGATGATGGATGCTCCGATAAATACCCAGAAACCTGGATAGTCATCATACATCGGGTCGCCTGTCTCAAAGTGGAACATGTGGTTTGTGCCGTGAGCAACTCCGTCTGTTCCTATATTAAGTGTTTTGGCATACTCTATCATGTGAGTCCAACCGTCGCTGATACTACCGGCTCCAAGTGCAGACAATCCTAAGAAAAGAACAAGGAACGAACCGATAATAAGTATCGGAGTCTGGATAGCAGACAATGTCATAACTCCTTTCATACCACCCAGAACAGTGAAGATTCCCGTAAGAACGATCAGGCCGATAGCACCAAACCAGAATGGCAATCCGAGAAGACTTTCCATGAAGATACCTCCGGTAAATGCTGTTACGCTGACTTTGGTTAATACGTATGCTATGAGGGTAATGATAGACAACCATGAACCTGTAGCAGGAGTATATCTATATTTCAGGAAGTCGGGCATCGTGATGATTTTTCCTAACTTCACGTTCATCAGCTGATAGAACGGTACGAAAAGCCAACCTAAAATAAGGATCATCCATCCCTGCATTTCCCAGTGTGCCATACCTACTCCGGATTTAGCTCCTGTGCCGGCAAGTCCTACAAGGTGTTCAGAACCGATATTGGCAGCGAAGATAGCTGCACCGATGATATACCAGGGTTCTCCTTTACCAAACAAATAATCTTCACTGTTAGCGCCTTGTTGCAAACGCTTGTCTTTCTGTATCGAACGCCATACCGCCCATGTGACTGCTAAAATACCGACTACGATGATTACCCAGTCGATCCATATAAACTCGTGTGAATTCCAGTTCATCTTATTCTGCTTTTGTTTTTTTGATATTAAATTATTTCTCTATACCGAATTTGAAAATACATTCACTGTTGTAAGTCTGTCCCGGTTCCAGAACTACAGACGGCCAGTCTGCCTTGTTAGGACTGTCAGGATAGTGTTGTGTCTCCAAACAAACAGAAGCACGCTGGTTATAAACGATACCTTTTTTGCCGGTTACCGTTCCATCGAGGAAGTTACCAGTATAAACCTGTATACCCGGTTCGTTGGTATATACTTCCAGAGTAATGCCGCTTTCGGGTGAAGTGAGTTTGGCTGCCACTTGGGAAAGATCTCCCTTAGTGTTCAATACCCAGTTATGGTCATATCCGTTTCCATTCTTTAATTGAACGAAATCATAGTTATTGATTTCCTTACCTACAGCTTTCGGAGTAGTAAAGTCCATCGGAGTGTCTTTAACCGGAGCAATTTCGCCTGTAGTCATAAAGGTGCTGTCTACCGGAGTATAGTAGTCTGCATTCACATACATGATATGGTCGGTTGAAATTTTAGACGGATCACCGGAAAGGTTGAAATAAGAGTGGTTGGTCATGTTGATGATCGTCTTTTTATCAGTAGTTGCGCTATATTTGATGTCGATAGCGTTGTCATCAGTCAGTTTGTAAGTCACTTTAGCTGTTACATTGCCCGGGAAATTAGCATCTCCATCCGGTGAAATACGAGTCAACTCCAGTGTTGTCGGATCAATAAGATTGGCTTCATAAACCTGGTATTGCCAGCCTTTCGGACCTCCGTGCAGGCAGTGTCCGTAATTGTTTTGTGGCAACTGGATCGTATCGCCATCCAATACAAAACGTCCCTGGTTGATACGGTTTGCATAGCGTCCGATAGAAGCGCCAAAGTCGCTCGGTACATTAATATAATCAGCAATGCTGTCAAAACCTAAAACTACATCCTGCATCTGACCGTTTTTGTCGGGTACCATGATAGACACGATACGTCCTCCGAAGTTAGTGATGCATACTTCCATGCCTGCCTTATTCTTTAATGTGTAAAGAGCTGTTTGGGCATTATTCACTTCTGTTTGAAATTTTACCGGGTCAAGACCGGACAAAGTCAGCTCGGAAGCCGGCTTGTTATTGCACGCAGCCAGCATCAGCGCGGCAATTCCTGCAAGTAGAAAATGTTTTTTCATGGTTTTATTTTTAATGTAAATGAGATGCTTATCTTATTTTGGGTGTAAAAGTAACACTTTAGTTTGGTGTATCAAATACACTCTTATATGTTATGCAGCATAAAAGAGAAAAAACTGCTTCCGGATATCAAGATTCCGGAAGCAGTTTCAATAAGCATATCAATGAGCGTTTATTGAACCTTCTTTCCCCAATAAGTCTCTTGTGTACCGTGTGCGGCATATACAATAGTATGTGTTCTGGGAGTAGCTTCCCAATCAACTTCACGTTGCAAATAGAGTGTTACTCCATTATTGAGCGTGATCGTCTGTTCGTTGGAGTTGAAGTTCCAGGTTCCATCCCATGCGCCGGAGGTTTTGTGATCGACAGTCAGGGTGAGGGTAGAAGAGGTACGTTGTTTTCCATAATGATAAGATAAATCAATATGTTCCCAATTGCCTATCAATTCGCTTTCTGATATTTTTGCTTGTGGTACGGCACCATAGCGTTCGGGCATTACTACCGGCCAGTTCTTATCTGTCCAACGAATACTGTGGATATGTCCCATCATGATAGCATTACTTGCATTGATACCCGACAAATCTTTCGGGAAGCGTCCTTGTGAAGCAAAGAACCAGTTACCGTTGCCGTCATCAAATACGGCACAGTGTGAAACGCCTACCCATCCCTCGCTATTATTGAATTTATAAGGATGAGTAAGGATAGGAAATGCTTCTCCTCCTGTGTTGGTTACATCTGTTCCATCATTTCCAACATACGGACCTGTGATGTGTGCGGAGCGTACGACACGTGTGTTATATGGCACTTCAAGGGCATCATAAGCCATAAATAGATAATAGAATCCATTACGATACATTATTTCAGGTCCTTCGGAACCCTGCCAGCGGGAATCGCCACGTCTGAAAATGATTTTCCCATATCCGGAGTTATTTTCTCCGGTGACATTCCAGGGATTGCCCGGTTCATTTAGTGGTTTTCCTGTTTCGGCATTCAGTTGTAAAGCTGCAATTCCACTATGCCAGGAACCATAGATTAACCAATGTTCGTTTTCGGGAGTGATCATGTAAGTCGGGTCGATGGCATTGATCTTGAAATAGGCATCCCAGTCATCTGTTCTGCTTGTTCTTACCCAGTCATTCGGATTCTTATCAGTAGCAGAACAGATGACATAACCTTTATCCTCCCATACATTACCGGCGGGATCCGATGTTTCCATCAGGCCGATAAAGGCACGTTCAGTCCAGGAATTATCAAAGTTCTCTTTACTGTTGGCTTTTCCGGTTTTGATGTAGTTATTGACTACGATACTATAATACATTCTATATTTGCCATTAGCCACTTTTCTTGCCACAGGTGCCCAGTATCCGTATGATGGGTCCTCTATCGGATCCAATCCCATTTCCGAACGATACTCATTCAACTTAGTCTTGATCCAGCCAGGCGCATTTTCCATGGTGGCTCCCATGTATTCCCAGTTTACAAGATCTTTGGAACGGCGTGCATGAAAATGTCCATGTCCGCTATGGGCATTTCCATAAGAAGCATCAGTTTGATACATATAATAATATCCATCATCTGCTTTCATGACGCTGGGGTCATGTACATTGGAAAGATTCCATTGACTGCGCATGCTCCAGTCTGTGATATTGGTATAATTGTCCGGATAGTCGGGAGCTTCATAGTCGGCCAGAAGTTCTTCTGCTGTTTCAGATGGAGTGGTAAATTTTATTTCTGCCGAGTATAGAGGTTCTTCATTAAGAAGAGTGATGAAAGCACGTACATAATAGGTCGTATTCCGTTCCAGTCCCGATAGATGAGTGCTTAAATTACTATCACGTATTTCTATGATGGAACTATATATATCCGGATTTGTTTCAGTGCTATAGCAGAATCCTTTTTTTATTATAGACGGATCGTTTCCGGTTAGTGTACCCGAAAGAGTAGCTTCGTTGTAGGTCACGTTTGATACGACCGGATTACCGAGTACCAGGTCGGTGATATTAGAAGCGTCATCATTGCTGCACGCTCCCAGAACGAACGTGCAACAGATGGACAGATAAAGGGTCTTAATATATTTCATAAATGATATGAGTTGAGTGGTTATTTAATTACTTCCCGTTTCCCATCCCGGGTTCTGTCCGAGATTCGGAGCACGTTTTACTTCGTTAGCGGGTAGGGGGAAATAATAGCTTTTGGGATTAACGAATACCCGTGAGTTGACAGTATTTGCCAGGTCAAAGGCATATTTCGGATCTTTAGCCGTTCCGGTCACTTTGACGCCATACAAATTGAGCAACTGATTGTAACGTGGTTTACTCTTCTCATTGGATGAAGATACTCCTTCAAATAATTTCCAGCGACGTACATCGAAATAGCGATGATCTTCGAAGCAGAGTTCGATTCGTCTTTCGTTACGGATTCTCTCTCTCAACTGTACTTGAGTCATATTTTTGTATGCCGGCATGCCGGCGCGGGCACGTACCTCATTAACGTAAGCATAAGCATTCGTAGGACCTTCTGCTTCATTGATCGCTTCTGCAGCATTCAGCAGTACTTCTGCATAACGGAAAATCATCCAAGCATGTGGGAAAGTCGATGGTTCTTTGCAAGAAATATTATTCACGAATTTCTTTAAATAATAACCGGTGTAGGTTCCTCCCATAGCCGATTCGTAGTCAATTCCCTTGTCGGAATCAGAGTTGTATCGTACGTCAATCGTACGTTGTTCCTCTTTATCTGCACGTCCCCAGGTCATTCCCTGATAAAAGATGGTCTGTGACAGACGCGGATCACGATTTTCATAAGGCTGTGCGGGATTATAAGTATACTCTCCATTCTCATCAATACGTTTGCCATCTTTCATTTCGTAGGCATCAATCAGGTTTTGAGTAGGGTTGGTACGGCCACTTCCGGCAAATGAACCGGTAAAGCCTACGGGCAGGAACACTTTCTCAATTTTGTTTGTCTTCCATACGGAGCGTGCCAAAATCAGTTCGTTATTATAAACCGGATTTGTGGTAAAACATTCATAATAATCATTGTCGGCATTTCCTGTTTGATATAGTTCGTAAGGATGATCTTGCTTATCGTTCACTCTGATAAAATCCAGTGCTGCTTGCGCTGCTTCCGACCAGATAGATGTATCTTCATTAGGGTTGTTTAGTTTAGAGGCCCGGTAAAGTAATGCCCTTGATTTTAAGGCATATGCTGTTGCCCCGTTGACACGTCCCCAATTGGATGTTTCATTACTGTACCGGAACGGCAATAGATCTTTCACCTGCTCACATTGCTCTGCAACCCATTGCAATGCTTCGGGAGCAGGAGTACGTGTCATATTCATGGCAGCAGGTTCCGAAAGGTCGAATACAATCGGATTTCCGTCCTCGTCTTCTGCTATAATGGGTGCTGCACCAAACCAGCAGATCAGATCAAAATGAAAGAGAGCTCGTAACAATCTGGCTTCTGCACAATAACGGTCGAACAGGTGATTATCGTCACCATCTTTGGCTGAATTACCCACTACGGAAGCTTTGGCATTTTTTAGGAACTGGTTACACTTGCGGATGCCATGCAGATCAGTCGTCCAGAATCCTAACAAAGGATGGTCGGCGGCGGTGTATCCGTCGCTACCAATCTTTGTAAAGTAATGCAGTCCCCAACTGGTAACAGCATTATCTGTCATACAGTCACGTGAAGCACCCGTTACCTGGTCATCATCGAGAGGACCGAAACCATCGGGTAACTTCGTATAAATATTAGTCAGAAATTCCCTGGTCAAATTGGGATTATTAAAAACTTTCTGTTCCGAAAGCGAATCATCATATTCCTTGTCGAGGAAATCACTGCAGGAAGTTCCTGCTATTGCAAGCAGGAACATTGTTATATAGGTTGAAATTCTTTTCATAATACATTTCATATTTTAAATGATTAGAAACTGATGTTTACTCCAAAAGTGAATGAGCGTGTTTTAGGATAGGCCCAGATGTAGTTGGTCGGATTTTCCGGATCAAATCCTTTTGGTAAATGGCTCCAGTTACAGAGGTTGTAACCACTGAAATAGAGGCGGCATTTGGTCAGGTTAATCTTTGAGATCAACTGTGCAGGAAGTGAGTAACCAACTTCCACATTACGTAGTGAAAGAAAATCACCATTTACGTTCCAGATGGTAGACTCATTGTACGGATTGTTACGGTCCACATCACTGAATGTAGTAGAAAGTCGCGGATATTTGGCATTGATATTTCGCGGGTCTGTCGGATCATCCGTATAATATCCCCATGTATTCACTACTTCATGTGTGGAAGTTCCTCCCCAGCCGAATCCATAGTCCATGTTCTCACGGCAACCTACAGTACGGTTCAGGTAAGCAGTCAGGACGGCACGTGTATCAAATCCTTTCCAGCTGAATCCGATACGAACGGATGGAATTAATTCCGGTATTTTGGTGTATCCCATTCGCACTTTATCGTAATTGTCTATCTTACGGTCACCATTGACATCTTCAAATACGGCATTTCCCAGTTTGTATACACCCGCCGAGTTCCATGGATACTTTTCCGGATGTGCTATTGCATCTTCGAGAGAAGTCGGGATCAAATCCGGATTGCTGGCCCATTGTTTGAAGATTAACAATTTACTTTGGTCGATACGTCTTCCTGTTTTTGCCTGATATTCATAATCAGGAGTCAATTCGTCCATTTCTGTCACCTTATTGGTGTTGTAGGTTAGCATACCTTCGATATAATATTCGAAATTGCCGATTCTATTCTGGTGTCCTAAAGTGATTTCCATACCTTTTGTTTCCGCTTTTCCATAAGAGTCTTTGGGAGCGGATACTCCTAAAATGATAGGTACGGTAGAACGGGATACAAGTATGTTCGAACGCCATTCTTTAAACAAATCGATAGAACCATACATCTTTTTATTCCATAAATCGAAATCAAGTCCGAAGTTTACCATGTCGGAGATTTCCCACTTATTATTCCGGTTGCCTGCTGTTTCTTCATATACTCCTTGCGCGGATGATTGTGAAGTTCCAAATGTATAACCATTACCCTCGGTGAAAGTACCCTGATATGGATAGCGGATATCACCGGTGACAGCCTGTCCTGTACGTCCGTAAGATGCACGGAGTTTCAGGAGTTTGACGAAAGAATCTTTCAGCCAGCTTTCTTCGGACAGCACCCATCCGGCAGAACCGGAATAGAAAGTTCCGAATTGTTCTTCAGGAGCATAATTATCGCATCCCATTCGTGAGAGACTCCCTGACAATACATATCTGTTATCATAAGCGTAGGTGGCCTGTCCGTTATAGGATAAATAACGGTTTGATGAATGTTGGCCACGCACTACGTTTTGATAAGTACGGATAAAAGCCTGTGCGCTTACCACATGTTTGCCAAATGCATAATCGTAAGCCAGTCCGCCATTCATATTTATATTATAATAATATTCGCGGGGAGTAGTGCTTGCGTTAGGCAGTGCCTTGTAAGTTCTCATGCGTTGATAAGTATATTCCGACGGGTCGTTTACGTCAGCCATATAGTTGTAGTAGTAAGCGTTTAAGTCTGCTTGTTGCACCTTTTTGAATGTCTCGTAAGAGTCAAAACTGAAAGTCAGTTTCGCTTTTAATCCAGGTACCAATGAACCCAAGTTTCCTGTAGCCGTAACGGTGGTATAGAGATTACGGCGACGGTTCTGTTCGATACCACGTCCGGCTATTTGCAGTGCACCATTCTTATTACTACTGGTAGTAGGCATAAAGAATTCTCCATTGGGACAGAATACCGGATACACAGGCAGATTTTCTCCTGTTCCTCTGGTGAACAACGTCCACATATCGATACCCGGTTGCATGATGTTGTCGATACGTCCTCCCAAGTCCATGGAAACATTCAGGAACTTGTTTACATCAATGTCGATATTCGAACGCAAGTTGTAACGGTTGAGTACCTGTTGTGTACTATATCCCTCGTTCCATTCTGTCCACTTAGTATCAAACAGTGCCTCTTGGCGAAGATATGAGAAAGAAATGTAATAGCGTGCACGTGCATTACCACCACTGATTGATAGATTAGTGCGGTATTGAGGAGCGGCATCACGCAGCATTACGTCGTACCAGTTCGTGTTGAAATATTTATATTGGTCCATTCCCTCCAGCTGTTCTCCATTGCATACCCGGCGGTATTTTTCAATGTCCTCATCAGTATATTCAGGAGTCAGTCCATCCAGATAGCGGGCTTGGTTACGGGTTAATGCATAATTATAAGAGTTCTGACTTTCCGGAATGCCGGCACATGTCTGGAATCCCACTTCCTGGGTGAAGTTGATACGGGTTCTTCCTGCTTCTCCACGTTTGGTAGTGACAAGAATTACTCCGTTGGCACCTCTCATGCCGTAAATGGCACAGGCGGCAGCATCTTTCAATATCGTGATAGATTCGATAGGATAGGCATCCAGAAATGAGAGATCACGCTCCACATTGTCTACAATAATCAACGGTTTTCGTGCATCGCTATTCATTGTCCGTATTCCGCGGATGTACATACTGGTTTCACTCCACCCCGGTTCGGATTGTGCTTCATAAGTTTCCACACCAGTCACGGTAGAAGTAAACGCATTCTGCAACACAGTAACCGGATGTTTTTCTAGTTCTTCTCCCGTAACCAGAGAAGTCGATTCCGTTACCAGTTTTTTGGCCTTGCGGGTGAATGGCAGGGGAGTGGTGTGCGCATAATCATCCAAATCATCTTTCAGTACAATCTGAAACTTCTCGTTGAAGTCGGCTATGGCTGTGGTGGGCATATAACCTGTGCTGTTGATGTAGATCTCATCTGCTATCTTGACATTCTTCAAAGTGAAATATCCGTCTTTGTCAGATAAAGCAATGCGACTGGACTCTGCTACATTCACAACAGCTCCGGCAATAGGCTTGCCCTCCGAGTCAACGATGCGTCCTTTCAGCATTTTGGCCTGCTGTGCCCAACCGTTTCCTATAAAAAGTGCCATAGTTGCGGTGAACAGGATTCTTTTGAATCCTACTTGTATATTATTCAATTTCATCGTAAACATATTCTAAGAATTAATTATTCCAACCAGGATTATTTTCGATATTTGTTTTCCATACTTCGCTTTCAGGGAGTGGATACAGATACATCTTCTCGGTGAATACCCGTTTCTGGGCGATTTTGCGGGTGTAGATGAACTTGCCGTTTTCTTTGGTGATGTCCATGCCGTAGACAGGACGTGCCAGCGCTTTCTCGGCTACATTCCAACGACGCACATCCCAGGCGCGATGTTCTTCAAACGCCAACTCAACCGTACGTTCTTTGCGGATGAAATATTGAATCTCCTGCTGCGTTTGTAGGTCACTGCGGTCTGTTAACTTGGCAGTCATTCCTACGCGGTCGCGAATCGGTTGCAGAACATTCAATACATCTTCACGTGAACCACCACTTTCGTTCAACGCTTCCGCATAGTTCAACAGAATCTCTGCATAACGGATAATGATCCAGTTGCGATAACTTTTGCCGGAATGATTGTCTTTCAGAATTGCTTCCGGAACGTATTTGCGTACGTAATATCCGGTTGGAGTAGCATTGGCGTTACCTGTCGGATTGTCTCTTTGTCCTTTCAGTACATTGATGATACCATTACCCCAACTTACTCCGTTGTATAATATACTGGCTGCCATGCGGGGATCCCGGTCTGTATACGGATCATTCTCTTTATATCCGCTTGCCGTATTGGCTGTTGGAATATAGGAGGAATTGTACACCGGGGCTCCCGTTTCATCGTAGCTGCTAAATGGAGATTGTCCGTTAGCCATATCATACATATCTACAAGATTCTGTGACGGGCAGAGTCCGCCTTTACCACCTTCACCCACCGGAGTGTCATAAGAAATGGTGCTCCATTTGATTTCCACATCATTACGCCAGAAAATAACTTCATTATTCTTGGCATCATGGGCATTTTTCAGGATAGCATTGGTATAGCAGGTTTTTCCATCCTTGTCAGTTGTGTATAACCCATAGAGCGAACCATAATTATCAATAAATCCTTTGGCAGCTTCTGCCGCTTCTACCCAGGTGATACCGGATGCGCTACGGAAACGGTCACTTGCCATATAAAGCATGATACGTGAATATAAAGCACGTGCCATCGGTTGGTTGATACGTCCCTGATTTCCCGATTCTTTCGAGGTAGCCTGCGTCATTAAATCGCTTTCACATTCTTTCAGTTCCTTGAGAATAAAATCGACTACATATTCTTTGATGGTCGGACGTGTGGTATAATTGCTAAGCAAGTCTCCGTCCGGATCAAGAACATCTGTTACCAAAGGTATCGCTCCGTACCTCAAAAACATTTCCCAATAAAAAAAGGCGCGTAGAAAACGTGCTTCCGCTTTATAGTTCTTCTTATCCGTCTCATAACGTTCCTGCGATAAATCGGAAGATTTAGGCACATTGTCAATGCGCTCAAGCAACATGTTGCATTTGCGGATTCCCCGATAATAATGTTCCCAGGGAGAAGTCAACTCATTAGAAGCATTGCTTGAGTAATAGTTGCCGATATTGAAACTGGTACGTGTTCCACCGCTGGCATAGCTTGTCTCTGCAAGGTCTGTAGCGGAATCCAGCCATGAATGGTTGATCCGGCAAGCTCCATGACGCAAGAAGTTGTAAGTGTCGAAATGGAATTCCTGCGTAGTGGTCCATTGGCTGAACACCTCTTCTTCAGTCAACTCGTTACTGGGCTGTTTGTCCAGAAAGTCACCGAACATATCTTCGCAGGAAGCAAGCGTAATCCCTGACAGACTTCCGATCAGGGCTGCATATATAATTGTTCTTTTCAGTTTTTTCATCTTGTCAGAATTTAACGTTAACACCAAAATTGATAGTTTTCATAATCGGATAGCGGTTGGAACCAGAGCTTTCCGGGTCGCAGAGTCCGTCAAGGTGATCCCATGTCACGAGATTATTGGCATTCATATAGATACGACATTCGTTCATAGCTACCTTTTTGATCCACTTGGCGGGTAATGAATAGCTCAATTCTATATTTTTCAGACGGATGAAATTACCATTTTTTAGGAAGAATGAATTAGTCCGTTGATTATGATCCCCATAGTTATCATAGTGTAACAGCGGATATTGGGCGTTTGCCAGATTGTATTCTTCCGACTGGTTCGGATTCCAGCGTTGCATGTGATGCTCTTTCACTTTACCGCCGTTGACAAAGGCAAACATCGCTTCTGCATCATAATATCGTGATACGTGGCTCACTCCCTGGAACATGACACTGAATCCTATTCCTTTGTAATTGCAGCCCAGTGTCAAGGCATAAGTATTTTCCGGGATGTCACTGTAACCGATAAATGTCTCGTCGCGATTATCAATAAATCCGTCATTGTTCATGTCCCGGTATTTCAGGTCGCCCACTTTGACATCTCCGAAAGTGGAAATGGGGAAGTTCGGATCAGCCAGATCTGCGGCAGTCACGAATCCGTCACATACAAGTCCCATATATTGGTCGATGGGGTGTCCCTCTTTCTTACGATAATCAGTTTTCAAGTCAGGTTCATCCATACTGATAATTTCATTGTGTGCATGAGAGTAGGTAAAACCTATATTATAAGAGAGGTCTTTATTGATCCTTTTCGTATGCTTCAGTTCGATTTCATACCCTGAATTCTTGGTTTCACCCAGATTTCCCGCAGCCATATTCACACCTACCCATTGAGGACGGGTCTGATAAGGAGTCAGAATATCTTTCCGGCTTTCACGGAACAAATCCACGCTTCCGTTTAATAATCCGTTCCATAAACCGAATTCAACTCCTACATTGTATTTATGAGCGCGTTCCCAGGTCACAGCATAGTTGGGATACTGACTTTCGTAAATCGTCGTTTTACCGGTCGTTCCAAAGTAATAAGCATTGCTTAGCTGTGTCCATACAGCTTGATACAAGAATCTTTGTTTTACTCCGCTCACCTGATAAACATCATTACCCACTTCACCATAGGAAGCTCGAATCTTTAGGTTATTCAACCATGACTGTGCCCCTTTCATGAATTCCTCATTACTGATTCTCCATCCGGCAGAGAAAGAGGGAAAGAATCCGAAGCGTTTGCCGCTCATAAAGTTTTCCGAACCGTTGTATCCAAAGTTCACTTCGGCGAGATACCGGTCATCATATCCGTAAGTGGCACGGCCTACCAACCCTTGATAACGTTGTGCCAGATCTGCCTGATACCGATAATCATTTTGATTATAAAGCATCATGGCTGTGATGTCATGCTTCCCGATTTTCCGGGCATAGTTCAGTTGGAATTCCATATACAGTTTGTAAGTAGTCGTCTGGTCGTCTCCGGCATACGATAACTCTTCATCGGTGTTAAACTGGTTATAGGAATCAATAGATTGGCTGTTGCCCGGATCGTTTAGCTCATAGGTTGCAAAGTCGGCTTTGAACTTACGGTTATAATAAGCTTTATAGTCGAATGACACCATGCCTTTAGCGGACAATCCTTTAGTAAGCCAGTCCATATTATATTTGACGATAAAGTTTGTTTCATTAATAGTGTTAGTTGCCCGGAAAAAACCGGCTTTGGCCAGACGTCCTACGATATTATTCTGATATTGAGAGCTACCTCCGTAAAGTGTCTGCTGATCTTCTCCCTCACCTAAAGTATAAGAAACAGGGAACAACCATCCCGGAGTGTGATTCATCTCATAGAATACTTCACTATAACTTCCGCTGGAAGATTCGTTTGAGTTAGGTCCTCTGCGTTCCTCAAAGCGGGTTCCGAAGTTGACGGATAATGTCAAATCCTTTGTCATAAGGAAATCAAGATTGGCACGGAAAGCAAAACGGTTATAGCTGGAATTCGATTTGTTGCCATATTCATCCAGACTGAAATTCTTGAATAATCCCTCCTGATGATAATACTCGGCAGAGGTGAAATAACGCAGACGTTTGGTGCCTCCCCGTACATTTACGTTATATCGTTGTGCCGGTGCGCTGTTACGCAATACAGTATCATACCAGTCTACATTCGGGTAGAGTAGAGCATCCATTCCTTGCAATTCTCCCCTGGATGACTTCTTGTACATTTCGATGTCGGCAGCCGAGAATTGGGAGGGTAGACCGTCATTGGCCAGAGCTTCTTCAAGAAGAACTACCGAATTATAAGAATCCAGGTAAGTGTCTTTGCGTGTCGGACTTTGCACCTGCCAGTTGGCAGTCAGGCTGACAGTCGGTTTCTGTTCCTTACCACGTTTGGTCGTAATCAACAATACGCCATTCGCACCACGTACACCATAAACAGCTGTTGCAGAGGCATCTTTTAAGGTTGAGATGGACTCGATATCATCCGGAGCAATCTGTGAAAATTCACGTTCCACACCATCCACAAGAATCAGTGGCTGGTTGTCACCCGCAAAGGAAGCACGTCCACGAATGTAGATTTTCATATCATCTGCTCCCGGAGCACCGGAAGTCTGGGTGGTAATCACTCCGGGAATCTTTCCGGCAATTGCCTGCGAAACGTTTGCGGCTGGGGATTGTAACAATTCTTTAGAAGAAACTTGCGAAATAGCACCAACGACACTTTCTTTTTTCTGTGCACCGTAGCCTACTACCACCACCTCATCAAGCACTTCCGTGTCTTCCTCCATCGTAATATTTAGCTTGTTTTTGTTGCCTACCGGAACTTCAACAGACTTATAGCCTACATAGCTGATTTGTAACACAGCTTTTGGTCCTACCGACAGTTTGAAGTTACCGTTTACGTCTGATATGGTTCCGTTTTGAGTTCCTTTTTCAAGAATACTGGCTCCGATAGCAGGTTCTCCGTTTGTATCGACAATATGCCCTGTTATCTGCTTTTGTTGTGCGTAGCTCCATTGACAGAATGCTACCAGGAAAGCAATCAGCAGCAGCCGGGAAAACGTATTTCCCGGTATTGCTTTTTGATTAAATTGTCCTTTTTTCATGAAACTATGTTTTTATAAGTATTAGATATTTATTTTTTCGTCTGGTCGTAGTAACTACCGATTTCATCAGCAGATAAAGCACGATTACAGATAATGAGATCATCCAGTCTGGCGCCTGCACATCCCCAGTAACCGCCATATCCGAGGAAGAAATACTCTCTGCTGGTGATGCAGTCAATCACTTTTTGATACTTGGTGAAAGGTATTTCGGATGCACGGTCTTTTCCGGCTTCCTCATCTCTGAAGTTATGGGTTGCTGAAGAATAGGCCAGATTCTTATTGAAATACACCTCAAAGCCACTATCAGTAAACACGGTGGTCAGCAAAAACCAGGTTGCTTCAGGAATAACCGTGCTGTAACAGTCGAACCAGTTACCTGTCTGGTCATTGAATCCCAGTCGTGCGCCGGAGTACCAGAGGTTACCTTTGGAATCATTGTTAGAGAATCCCCAAAGTGCTTCATACTTATTTGTGGTAGTTGCATTCGCCCATACCGAGATGGTGATTCCCTTTACTGACAAACCTTTTAGAGGATTGGGGAACTTCGTACAGGCAAATCCGTTCTTATGAGTACTATGTCCTTCCTGCTGATTCCATACTCGTCCTCTCACATCATCGAGAATAAAGCTTGAGGGAGTTGCCTGCTCTTTGAGCGTGAGCATTTCTCCGGTACCTGCTCCGATACTGTTGATAAAGTCGGCATCCAGATTGCAGTATTGCTTGGCATCCAGGTTTAATATCTGTATAGTCTCTGCACTGATTGCGTAATTAAATATTTTCAGTTCATCTACAAGGCAGGGAGCTGCTCCCCAATAAGTATCCTGACCCAGGAACAGATAATCGCTGTTCGCGAATAAATCCAATACTTTCTTGAAGTCGAAATCAGAAGCTGGTACCGAACCATGCGCATGCCATTTTGCCTGCGTATTCACATCATATTTCAATTTTCCATCCAGATAAATCTGGAATGAGGATGAAGTCATAGTAATGGTTACATGCGTCCACTCCCCGACGGGTAATTGTTCACTGGAGCAATCCCGGTTACAGTCGAAATAATCTCCCGAGCTATCTTTGAAGCCCATATAACACCCGGCATTAAACCAGAATTTGTCGGTTCCGTTGTTCAGAACAAAAATCTGATCCCAGAGATTACTTTTTGTCGGGTTGATCCATAAAGAAACAGTTACTCCGTTTAAATTAGTCCCTTTCAGTGGGTTCGGAAGCTTTACATAAGCGTGTCCGTTGGTATGATGTGTGCTGCTGGTACTCCACCAACCCTCTTGTTGCTGCCATACCCATCCGCGTATCGGGTCTTCCATAAATCTGGATGGATCTGTCTGTTCTCCCACGGTGACGAGTGAACCGACTTGTGTTTCATCCATTGCATTCATGAAGTTGTTGTCAAAGCTGTAAACACCTGCAATCTTGTTGCTGCTTTGTTTTCCGCCTCCCTGGGTATCACCGTCCGAGAATGTATTCTTCCAGATCTTCAGATTTGCGTAATATCCTTCTTTGGTTTCGGACTCCGCCCCATATCCTATATATAAATAGGTAGCAGAAGCTAGTAATTTTGTAATGTTCGAGTAGTCGAAATCATTCACTTCAATGGCTCTTGACTTTCCTGAACTGGAATTCTCGTGGTTGTTAGTATCATATTTTTTTTCACCGTCCACGTAAATAGCATATCCCTTGTCAGTGAAAGTCATGGCTACATAGCACCATTCGTTGGCAGCTATTACATTGGTTTCCGATAGTTGAGGATCGTTTACGCCCAGATACCCTCCTATGCCGGTATAACTGATAAAAGCATTAGCCGTGAAATATAACAGGTTACTTCCTCCATCACTAAAAGAGAATAAAGCACCCTCCGTGTCTATTTGAGGCATTTTCATCCAGAAGCTCAAGGAAGCTCCGGTCTGCAGTTCCATATCTTTCAGAGGATTCGGGATACGGAGATATCCGCCTTTTAAATGTAACACTCCGCTTCCTTTACTGTCATCCTGAACGATTTCAGGTTGATGGTTTCCAACGGCATAGGTGAATGCTTTACCGCTGACCGGTGTTTCTCCGTCTGCTACTGTGGAATTAAAATTCTCATTAAAGGTAAACTCTGCAATTAATTGGGCAGAGGTGTCCGGTGCTTCCGGAAGTTTTTGGTTACCGGCAGGTGGGTCAACTTCCCCCCATTCCTGACAAGACCCCATACAGAGAACAGTAAGAATTGCCATGCAATAGGATGGCCACTTTCTTGTTTTCATAATACAGATGTTAGTGGTTCAACATTTATTTGATAAATCGTAGTGGTGCAAAGATAGGTACCACTACGATTCAGGGGGTGGACAAACGACTTTTTGAGGTGGAGAAACGGTTATATGAGTGTGATTCTTACACTTGGATGATTATTCTTCATTATTCATCATCGCGCTGGGTGTCGTATTGAAGTGTTTGGTGAAGCATCGTGTGAAATATTTAGGATCATTGAATCCCACTTCATACGCAACTTCTGCAATATTCATATTCTTAGTCTCCCGGTTTTTAAGAATCAGTTCCCGGGCGATATTTAAGCGGTAGTTGCGGATGAACTGTCCGGCAGATTGTCCGATGAGGCTTTGCAGCTTTTTGTTGAGAAGGCTTTTACTTACTCCGACGGCTTCGCTGAAATCGCTGACCTCAAAATAAGAATTCTTATAGTTTTCCTTGATAACTTCCATTACCTGATTCAGAAACTTCTTATCACCTGATTCTTCATCCATTTTCAGGGCATCTACATCCATATCCAGCGTAAACTTTCGCTGATACCGCTTCCGATTCTCCAGGATATTCCGGATACGCGTCAGTAATAATGTCTCGTCGAAAGGCTTGAGCAGATATTCGTCTACCCCCATCCGATAACTCTCCAGGCGGGCTTCCGGTGATGTCTTGGCAGTTAACATCAGGAATGGAATATGTGAAATGGCAAATGTTTCCTTTACACGTCTGGAAAGTTCGATACCGTCCATCACCGGCATCATTAGGTCACTGATGATGAAATCAATGTGATTACTATTCAGTATATGCAGTGCTTCTTCGCCATTGGCAGCTTCCAGTACACTGTATTGTTCGCGGAGGATAGAACGGATGTAGCCTCGCATATCCGTATTATCTTCTACTACCAATATAGTCAGCGTGTCTTTTTCATGGGACGATTCATCTGTTGCGGCAGGTATTCCCAATGAGCCGCTATTGTCGATAATGATTGTCTTTTCATTACTGTTTTCTTTCCGTTGCAAGGGGAGGAGAATCCGGAAAGAACATCCTGCTCCCCGGTTATTGTGTACTTCTATTTTCCCGTTATGCATTTGTACGATGCGTTTGCACAGATATAAACCAATTCCTGTTCCGGCTTGTCCGTATACCGGATATTTCACTTGGTTCTGCGACTGATAGAACCGATTGAAGATACGGCTGATATCCTCTTCCGGAATACCGGCTCCGGTATCTTTGACACAGATATACAAGCTCTCTTTTGCTTCAGCCGGAGCATTGATTGAAGCGATGTACAATGTAACAGTTCCCCCGTTGGAAGTGAACTTAATGGCATTGCTTAACAGATTAGTGATGACCTTGCGCATAGCTTCCTCATCATACAGCATTTCCGGTGCTTCCACCCGGAAGTAACGCTTGATGAAAATGTTACGTTCTCCGGCAAACACCTCAAAAGGCGTAACAATGGAATCTATGAATTTCAGGAAGTTACCTTTCGTTTTTACAATTTCGAGTTTCCCCGATTCCACTTTTCGGAAATCCATTAATTGATTGACCAGAGATAACAGATATTTGGAGTTGCGTTCCACAAAGTGTAATTGTTCAATAACCTGTGGATTGAAACTTAATTTCAGTGCCCGTTCGATGGGACCAATAATCAATGTAATAGGAGTGCGGAATTCATGCGTGATGTTTGTAAAGAAAGAAATCTTATCGAGAGTCAATTCCTGTACCTTGCGTGACATGCGGACCAGTTGTACCTTTTGCCGCGTTATTTTCTCATTCTGTTGAGTCAGCATCATATTCTGACGCGAAAGCTCTTCCGTTTGATTTTCCAATAGATGCTTCTGTTCTTTCAATTCGTGGGTACGTTCTTCTATCGTGTGGTGAAGATACTCTTGCTGACGTTCCAGATTACGTATCCGCCATTGGTAAACTTGCCAGACGGTTAGCAACAAAACCACTATAACCGATAAGATAAACCATCCCGTTTTATAAAAATAAGGAATAATTTCTATCTGTAATTCCGTAATCTTCTGATTCTTATATTCTCCGATGGGAGTATATTTCACTTGCAGTGTATATTTGCCGGGTGATAAACTCGTATAGCTGGCAAATCGGCGGTCACCATGAACTTGTATCCATTTATCATCGAATCCAAGCAGGCGGTAACTATAAGTTGCATTGTTGCCGGATTCAAAGTTGAGTGCTGAAAATTCGAGTGAGAAAGACTTCTCTTTTTCATGCAATTTCAGGTGAGTGGTTATGGCGATATCTTGAGATAAATAGCTGTTCCCCGGCAATATATCTTCATTTCCGATTCGTAGTTTGGTAAAACGGATATTACTGGGAGCTGTCGCAGTGGAGATGCGGTTACCCTCTATGCCCATCAATCCCGTCACACTGCCGAAATATAGAATATTATCGGAAGAACGGTAGGAGGCATTCCAGTAAAACTGTGTATTTGCCAGACCATCCTGTTGCGTGTAGTTCGTAAAATGATTTTCTTTGGGGCGGTAGCAGGAGAGCCCGTTATTGGTACTTATCCATATATCGCCATTATCACTTTCCAAGATACCGCGTATGCTGTTGTTGGCAAGTCCTTGTGCAGTGGTATAGGCTATAAATTGTCTTTTCCCTGTTGTATCAGTTGTTTGTCTGTAGATTCCGTAACCGTTGCTGCCCAACCATAATGTGCCGTCTTTTGCTTCATAAAAACAGGTGATTTTCTCAATGAGACGGGAGTTCGGATCATCCAGTTTGTAGTTCAGATGTTCGAACCGAAATTCTCCTTTGGAAGAGCGGGAGTGAAGATCAATGACGTAAGCCCCTTCCATACAACCGATCCAGAGTTTTCCTTTTTTATCTATGATGGCTCCAATGCATCCGTGAATGTTTTCGGCAGTTCTGTCGGGTAATGGAGAAACGAACTTGGCATGGGGCAGATCGTAGAAATAAAGCCCCTGATTTGTTCCTATCCACATTCCGTTGTTGATGGAATCGAAAGTCAGTGAGCCTACGAAATTAATGAGAGTTCCTTGTATAGTTTCTTCGGAAAGTATCTGAAGCGTATGTCCCGGATTTTTCAGATCGAATAAATTGATGCCTCCTCCCCATGTTCCGATCCAGAGTCTGTCTTTGTTATCCGCAGCGAGTGCACTGACCGAATTATGGCTTAATCCTCCTTGTGTACGTGTGTAGTGAATGAATGTCTCACTTCCCCGTTTTTTGAGGTTCAATCCACCTTCTACCGTTCCTACCCAGAGATTACAGTAAGTATCTTCATAAACGGCATTGACCGGATTATGAGAGAGGCTGGATGAATCGTCTTTACTGTGTTTATAATTGTGGACAGCGAGATATTTGGGATTTAGCTTGTTTAATCCTCCTGTTTCTGTTCCAATCCATATATGTTCCTGATCCGCATATATGCAATTGACAAAATTACTGTTTAGTTGGTTGTTTGTGTTGGATGGAGTATAAGTAAGCCGTTCAAAATCATCCGTGATTGGATTATAAACATTGGCGCCCTGCAAAGTTCCTATAATCAACTGTTTGTCATACGTGATCGCAAGCCCTGTCAGATAGTTTTGTGAAATAGAATGTGGATTCCCGATATCATGTGTGTAGTTTTTCACCACATTTCCGTTCCTGTTATAGCGGAATAATCCTCGATTGGATGCAATCCACACTTCGTTTTCTTTAGCTATAAAGTTAGAAAGATAAGTATCTGCAGTGAAATTCAGGCAATCGGCCACAGGGATAGCTTCAAGTTTATTAGTGGACGCAAGTCTTATCTTACGTACTGATCCATTGATATTTGTCCATATCTCCCCGTCTTCATCCACGTCTTCAAGAGCGATATTCGGACCATTCAGGAAAAATGGGCTCAATACGGAGACACTTTCTATTTCTCCCTTACTACCGAAACTAATTCGATGAAGCACATTAGCACAATGAAGCCATATACACTCCCGGCTGTCTGTAGTGACACGGGTTGCAGGTTGATTTAATAAATCGGATAATAATCCCTGCGGATCTTGTAGTTTGACTGATTTTAAGTTTGATAAGTCGATAATATCCGTTCCGCCCTCGGATACGATCCATAGACGGTGAAAGGAATCCTCGCAGACGTTGCGGATAAAGTTACTTCTAAGTTTACAATGCGAGGTACTGGGATTGTAGTTTACGAATTCGTACCCGTCATATCGTGATAATCCTCCTCCGGCAGTAGAAATCCATAAGAAACCGCGACTGTCCTTATAAATATCATCCACGAAGTTGTGCGGAAGTCCTTCGGTCATTGTTACATAAGTGAAAGTATATCGGTCAGCGAAATGCTCTTGTGCCTGTGCTTTTTTGTGTCCTGCAAAAAAGAGGAAATGACATATAATAAGAAATATAAATAGGTGTTTTTTCATATATGTACGTATTAATAGGAACAAAGTTAGAAGATTATCTCAAATCGAGAAAGTAGAAAAGGTTTCTTTTCTGCGGATTGTCCGATTGTCCACCAATTGTGTTCATACGTCCACCTCCTGTAGATGAGGCAGGGCGTATTTTTGTGCCATAATTGATGAATGAATACACTGATATTATGAGAGATTTGTTTTTATCGTTTATTTTGATGGCAGGTGGCTTGTGGACAAGTTGCACTTCTGTCGTGTTTACACCTACCTCTTCAGCAAATCCCTGGGAGGATAACTATTTGTCCGTCGCCAAAATGGAAGATTACCGCCAATGGGGGACATATAATGTGCATGATCCTTCCTGCTGTAAACTGGGGCACTATTATTATATGTATTCTACGGATGCCATTTTCGGTGAGGACCGGAAAGAAGCTGCAGAAAAAGGAGTTCCTCTGGGATATATTCAGATGCGTCGTTCTCAAGACTTGGTGCATTGGGAATTCTTAGGATGGGCATTCCCTGAAATACCCGAAGAAGCTATCCGATGGGTACAATCCCATGCCGAAGGGCATGGAGCGACTAACATCTGGGCACCCTATATCATTCCCTACAAAGACAAGTTCCGTTTATATTATTGTGTTTCCGCATTCGGACGTAAAGCCTCTTATATCGGCCTTGCAGAATCGTCTTCTCCAAAAGGTCCTTGGACACAGATGGGCTGCGTCGTGAAAACAAGTGATTCGACTGCCATGAATGCCATCGATCCTAGTGTTGTTGTCGATAAAACAACCGGAAAATGGTGGATGCACTATGGCTCTTTTTTCGGCGGCCTGTATTGTGTCGAACTTAATCCGGAAACTGGTTGCACGCTGAATGAGGGTGATTTGGGGCATCTCGTAGCCCGTCGTGCCAATTACCGGAAAGATAATCTCGAAGCACCGGAAATAATCTATCATCCAGATTTGAAACAATACTATCTTTTCACATCCTATGATCCTCTGATGACTACTTATAATGTACGCGTCAGCCGCTCGGAAGCAGCAGAAGGACCGTTTACCGATTATTTTGGGAAAGCGGTGAAAGATACGACCAATAACTTCCCGATACTGACTGCACCTTATCGTTTCGAGAATCATTCCGGATGGGCGGGTACCGCCCATTGCAGCGTCTTCTCCGATGGCGAAGAAAACTATTTCATGGCCCACCAGGGACGACTTTCCCCGCAGAACCAGTTAATGGTGCTCCATCTCCGGCAGTTGTTTTTCACTCCGGACGGATGGCCGGTTGTTTCTCCCGAAAGATATACAGGAACTCCTTCGCGTAAATTCACCGAAGTCGATTTGGTAGGAGAGTGGGAGATGATTCGGGTGCAGGAGCCTAAATATGAACGTCAGCTGGAGGCCGGTCAAATTCTGTGGGGAGAAGGCAAATTGAAAGACGGTGAGTGGAATCTTTCCACCCGAATCAAGTTGGCTAAGGACGGAACTTGTACGGGAGAGATCACAGATGACAGATGGAAAATTGTACCAATGAATGGAAATTGGTCTTTTTTGACTGAAAAGCATCTATTAATGATAAAATCAGATTCGGAGAAAATAGAGAATCTGATTATCTTTGCAGGACACGATTGGGAGAATGAAACGGAAACCATTCTCTTTACCGGACTCGATAGCCGGGGACGTTCTGTCTGGGGAAAAAGAATTAAATAATCATATATAATTTTATATTGAAAACCATGAGAAAATACACGAATTTATTGGCCGTATTGGCCTTATCTACAGGTATGGCACTTCATGCACAAACCAACGAGCTGGTGATTCAGACGAAGAAGTTGGGAGCAGAAATCCAACCTACCATGTACGGACTCTTTTTTGAGGACATCAATTATGCTGCCGATGGCGGATTATACGCGGAACTGGTAAAGAACCGCTCATTCGAGTTCCCCCAGCACCTGATGGGATGGAATACCTATGGCAAAGTGACACTGATGGACGACGGACCTTTTGAACGTAATCCGCATTATGTACGTCTTTCCGATCCGGGACACGGACACAAACATACCGGCCTGGACAACGAAGGCTTTTTCGGTATTGGCGTCAAGAAAGGAGAGGAGTATCGCTTTTCTGTCTGGGCACGTTTGCCACAAGGAAGCGCGAAAGAAACATTACGCATTGAATTGGTAGATACCAAGTCCATGGGCGAGCATCAGGCATTTGCCTCGGAGAATCTTACGATTGACTCCAAAGAATGGAAAAAGTATCAGGTCATCCTGAAGCCCGGCATTACCCAACCAAAATCCGTACTTCGTATTTTCCTTACTTCCAAAGGAACCGTAGACCTGGAACACGTATCCCTTTTTCCGGTTGATACCTGGAAAGGACATGAAAACGGTCTCCGCAAAGACCTGGCACAAGCATTGGCGGATATTCATCCCGGAGTCTTCCGCTTCCCCGGTGGTTGTATTGTAGAGGGCACTGATCTCGATACCCGTTACGACTGGAAAAAATCAGTAGGTCCCGTAGAAAACCGTCCTTTGAACGAGAATCGTTGGCAGTATACTTTTACCCACCGTTTCTTCCCCGATTACTACCAAAGCTACGGATTAGGATTCTACGAATACTTCCTGTTGTCCGAAGAAATGGGTGCCGAACCTCTTCCGATTCTGAACTGCGGTCTTTCCTGTCAATATCAGAACAACGATCCGAAAGCACATGTGGCAGTCTGTGATCTGGATAGCTATATTCAGGATGCACTCGACCTGATTGAATTTGCCAATGGAGACGTCAATACGACTTGGGGAAAAGTGCGTGCTGATATGGGACATCCGGCTCCGTTTAACCTGAAATTCATTGGTATCGGTAACGAACAATGGGGTAAAGAATACCCTGAACGTCTCGAGCCATTCATCAAAGCGATTCGTAAGGCCTATCCCGATATGAAGATTGTAGGTAGCTCCGGTCCGAATTCCGAAGGTAAAGAATTTGATTATCTGTGGCCTGAAATGAAACGTCTGAAAGCCGATCTGGTTGACGAACATTTCTATCGTCCCGAAAGTTGGTTCTTGGCACAAGGTGCACGCTATGATAACTATGACCGTAAAGGCCCGAAAGTCTTTGCCGGAGAATATGCCTGCCACGGAAAAGGTAAAAAATGGAATCATTACCATGCCGCTCTGCTCGAAGCTGCCTTCATGACAGGGCTGGAACGCAATGCCGATGTCGTACACATGGCTACTTATGCTCCTCTTTTTGCTCACGTAGAGGGATGGCAATGGCGTCCGGATATGATTTGGTTTGATAACTTGAATTCCGTGCGTACTACAAGCTATTATGTACAGCAGTTGTTTGCACAAAACAAAGGAACCAATGTACTTCCGCTTACCATGAACAAGAAAAATGTAACGGGAGCTGAAGGGCAAAACGGACTCTTTGCCAGCGCAGTCTATGACAAGGATAAGAATGAACTGATTGTTAAGGTGGCTAATACTTCCGCCACAGCCCAACCGATTTCATTGAACTTTGAAGGTCTGAAAAAACAGGATGTACTTTCCGACGGCCGTTGCATCAAACTTCGTTCGCTTGATCTTGATAAGGATAACACGCTTGAACAACCTTCCGCCATCACTCCGCAGGAAACTCCGGTATCAATTGAGGGTAATGTGTTTGTTACCGAATTGGAACCTACCACCTTTGCGGTTTATAAATTCAAGAAGAAATGATAACTAAGATTAGATTCATTGTTTGCTCATTTGCACTGACAGTCTTTTCCGGGCTGTCAGCGCAAAATGACACCACTTTCATAGCTAACGGTAACCCCATCATTAAATACAAATATACGGGTGATCCTGCTGCTATGGTGCATAATGGTAAAGTATATATCTATGCCGGACACGATGAATGTCCTCCTCCCAAAGAACACTACCTGCTGAATGAATGGTGTGTTTTTTCCTCTCCCGATATGAAAACATGGACGGAGCATCCCGTTCCCTTGAAAGCAAAAGATTTCAGTTGGGCGAAAGGAGAAGCGTGGGCAAGCCAGGTAATCGAACGAGACGGCAAATTCTACTGGTATGTAACGGTAGAACATGGTACGATTCCCGGCAAATCAATTGGCGTAGCTGTTTCGGATTCTCCGACAGGTCCTTTTGTGGATGCTCGCGGATCAGCATTGATTACCAATGATATGACAACCGAATACACTAAAATCCGGTGGGATGACATTGACCCGACGGTTTTCATTGATGATGACGGACAGGCATATCTCTGTTGGGGAAATACCCAGTGTTACTACGCTAAACTGAAAAAGAACATGATTGAGCTGGATGGTCCGATTATCCCCATCAAGCTGCCCCGTTATACGGAAGCTCCATGGATACACAAACGTGGAGACTGGTATTACCTCTCTTACGCTTCCGAATTTCCCGAGAAGATCTGCTATGCTATGAGCCGTAGTATCGAGGGGCCTTGGGAATATAAAGGTATCCTGAACGAACTGGCGGGTAATTCTAATACCAATCATCAGGCTATCATCGAATTCAAAGGAGATTGGTACTTCATTTACCACAATGGAAGCATTAATACGGCAGGTGGTAGTTTCCGCCGCGCTGTTTGCATCGACCGTTTGTACTATAATGAAGATGGTACGATGAAACGGATTCAGATGACGACAGAAGGCGTACAATAAGAAGAATCAAAACGAATAGGGTTAGTTAAATCAATAGGTAATAGATTTTAGATTTTTGTTAATTGTAAAAGTAAGGGCGGCTCCCGTGATGGAAGCCGCCCTTCTTACTTATTTAATTTCGAATAAATTCTTATTCAATTCTACGAGAACCGTCGCCGATTACTACGTCATACACTTTCGGGCTTCTGCCGAATTTAGCTTTGAAAGCATCTTTTGTCTTTTCAACGAAGTTGTCATACAACTCGTTTTTAACAAGGTTGATAGTACAACCACCGAAGCCACCACCCATTACGCGTGAACCGGTTACACCGTATTCTTTAGCGCAGTCATTCAGGAAGTCAAGTTCTTCGCAGCTTACTTCGTACAGCTTGCTCATACCATGATGAGTTTCGTACATCTTCTTACCTACAGTTTCGTAATCATCTTTTTCCAGTGCTTCACAAACGTCAAGTACACGTTGGATTTCTTCGATTACATATTCTGCACGCATATAGTCTTCAGCGC
>OGPZ01000765.1_pt1 | contig 26652 bp, 34 predicted proteins | sample 1553111 | NCBI WGS metagenome assembly OGPZ01 (sample SAMEA2579968, study PRJEB22360) | human gut metagenome
GGAGGCTGTCATCGCCATCTGTGAGGATGAGGCTGCTCAAGAGGCTCGCGAGGGTGTTGAGCCTTCTGCTGACGATGTTGCCGATAAGGCCACTGACGTTATCGAGCAGATTGCTGACGCCAATGGCGTTGACAAGGAAGATATCACCGTTGTGATCAATGCTGAATCCTGCGGTTATATCTGCGAGTGCGCCATCAATGAGTCCAAGTGCAACAAGAGCAAGGGTGGCAAGAAGAAGAAGGCTGTCAAGAAGGCCAAGATTCTGTCTAAGGTCACCAAGGCTCTGGACGGCAAGATCAAGGTCTTCAAGAAGAAGTAATTAAACTTCTCCTTATAGACCAAAGTACAACTTTTATACCAGAGGGGATAATTCCCCTCTGGTATTCTTCCTATGATACTTAGAGTCTAATATTTGAATTAGTTAGATATTATTATCATAGCAACGAGAAAATAAAATTAAAAGAGGTGCTATGATAATGGAGTTTAATATTTATGATATCTATGCCGATGCATCCATCAATCTAGACAATAAGTTGGGTTGTTCTGGAATTGCAGTCGTAGATAGAAAGAAAGATACCATTGTTGATACATGGTATCTTATCAAACGCGAAGCTACGAATAATATGTGTGAAATTATTGCTATTTGGATGGCTGTATATAAGGCCATTATGCTTTTTGGAAAAGAAGAATTACCATTTCAGGTTAATATATTCTCTGATTCACAGATCAGTCTGTTTGGATTAAGAGAATGGATCACAAGTTGGATTTCAAAGAGACATGGTAATGAACTCTTTGGGTCTAATGGCAAAGTTGCAAATCAGGAATGGTTCCTGAATGCATATCAATCAATTGTATATAGCAATTTGAAGTTAAAGTTTTGGCATCAGAAGGGTCATGTGGATACTACAAATCCAAATTCACTCTTCTTATGTGATAAAGCTTTTAGAACTTCTAATCCCAATACATTGCATATGATTGGTCTGAGACCTGAGATCATTGCAAAGTATAACAATTTTGTTGATGAGACTTCTAGAAATATTATCATTGGTCTTATGAGTGGACAACAGGTATATTCGTATAACGTATCGGATGTACCTATTATTCCTATGACTTTTAATATCGACGATAATACAATTCCTGTGTATGAAAGTCTTATCAGAGGTGGATTAAATTATCCTATCAACTTCAACGGAGGTATTAAATAATGATGGAGAAAAGAAGAAACAGATTTACTGTACGCGTAACTGGTGGTAATGCTGTTCCTGAGAAGAAACCTGAAGTTGCTTCTCAACAAGTAGCTGTAGATATTAGAAACGGTAAAATTAGAGCGATTACCTGTACTTCTGAAGAACAGGAGAAGACTATTCAGCTTTTTAAAGATTTGAAGGCTGAGAGTAAATCTCTTGGAGAAGCCAATGTTTCTAAGGCATTGCTCTTAGAGATTAAAAGAATCTTTATGGAATGTACTACAGATACACATCTTGATGTTGATGCCAATCAATATCTTGATAGTATTCTGTTTGATTCTCTTAGAGATATTATTTTCAAATTTATCCTGCATGTAAACAAAGACAACGATGACTCTATTAAGAATATCATCAATCAGTCCATTGCTAATACAGTCAGCCTTCTTGATTATCAAGAAGTGTTCGACTATGATAAAATGAAATGGACTATCGACACCTTTATCGAGGTATTTAAGTAATGAGTTATATACTATTAAATTGAGTTGAGATCTAATAGTATATAAAGGAGGATATTATGATTCGAGAAAACTCTCCTACTCTTCAGAGAATGATCGCTTCGGTCAAACCTGGAGAAGGAAATATGCCCACTGCCCAGGCTATGATGTCTGGGCAGTTTCAAGCGCCGTATCCTAGCCCCAAGGATATGGTCATGAATGCTGGAATGATGAATCCTGGCTATATGCCTTATGGTGGATATATGATGCAACAGCCCATGTATCCTGCATATGGATATCAGATTCCTGCCAATACGATCACTATGATCAATGGAGTTCCCACTGAATTGGAATATAAGCCTCATGAGATGGGCCCTGTTGTGAATGCCAGTCCTGTGACATATCACAATATTCCTGGAGCTCCTACAAATCCTGATTTGGCACATCTTGCAGGAAAGACTGAGTTAAATCCTATTACTCCGCCTCCTGGTAGATGCATGCCCAATCCCAGTTCTGGATCTATTTATGGTCAGGCCAGAACTGATGCTTTGAATAATCAGCAGAGAATTGTTGGTGGATTCTCTGGATATGCACCCTATACTGGAAGTCTTCCTTATAGTGGTGGATATGGATATCAGCAGAATACAGTAAAGAATTCACATCCTGACATGTATGGAACTGTCAATATCTATGACGGTCAGCTTGTCCATCCTCATGTGAATCCTGGCTGGTATGGTTCTCCTGATTTCCCGTTTGTCAATCAGGCTCAAAATAGTCTCTCCAATGGTGTGGCATTTGCCCAGACTATGAGAGATAAGTTCAATGAGAAATTCCCTGGATATTCTAATCCCTATATGGGAACTCTTATGAATCAGCCTGTTATGCAGACTACTATTCCCAGAGACATTCAGGATACTGCTAATGTAGCAGCATTCTATGGTATGAGTTATAACGAATTCATTACCAATGGCTCTAATGCATTAAAGATGATGTCTAGACATGCTAATAGATTCCTTGGAAGATCTGAAGAGGAAATCGAAAAACGTGTCAAGATTTATGATGTGAAGTATCCCAATTCGAAACCCACATCTGAAACTCCTGAGAATGAAGAAGAACTCTTTTATCCCAATGGAGCATTTGATTTCCGTGGACAGTTTACCAAAGAGTATCAGTCTATCTTTTGTGTGAATATCGACAGAGTAAATGCTAACCACAAGAAGATGAAAGTTGCTGTTACAATTAATGGCGAAACCGTTGAGTGTGAGAGCCGTAAAATTAATTATGTAACAAGTAGAGATACTATTGAAAGATCTGCTATGGCTGAAGTTGCAAACGCTAACTGGCTTGCTAATAACAGAGTCAGAACTCTCAATATGTATTGGGCTGCTCCTGAAAGACAGCTTGATCATGTTGAAGGTAATGTATTTGAAGTTACTGCAAGAACTCTTGCGTTTACTGAACAGAAAGAGCTTGAGGAGAAACTCAGATATCAGAATTATACTCGTTCTGCAAGTATGTTTAATAAGGATAATTTCATTGAAACTATCAGACAGATTAGACAAAACTCTAAGAAGAATTCTGATATGATTAAGCAGAGAAAGTGGGATGAACTTGTCCACAAAGTAGCAGGTCCTAAGGATGGAGAACCTGTTCATATTCCTATCCCTGGTGATAGACCTTATATCTGTGATGGTGATTGGATAATTGCCAAACCCGGTGTAGACATTGTCGGCTTGCCTCTTGATAAATCTGTGAATAAGATTATCCGGATGAATACAGCTACCGGTGAAGAGGAAATCTATGACCCTAGTAAAGTAATGGGTCTTGATGTAAGGGAAAGGATCATGGAATCCATGAAACCCAATTTTACTGAGATCGATGAAGACGAATTAGCAAAGCGTCTTGAACACTTTGCTACAGCCGGATTCGAATCTTAAAGGAGGCGATCAATCTATGGCGAAAATAGATTTCCTTACAGCGAAGATTAAGGAGAGGCATAATCTGCCTGATAACTTCTTTGATCTTCTTGTTGGGCCTCCGGTTAGCCTGTTCTTTAATCCACAAGAACAGGCACAGCTTAAGCATATGATTCTCCATACAAAAAATAATACAAAGAAGATTAATATGCTTAATGCTATTATGAAATCCAAAGGATTTCTTAGATTAAGTGGTGGTACAAATAGAATGGTTTATCGGTTTTTAGATGATCCTTCATTTGTACTCAAAGTAGCAATCGATAGGGTAGGGTTAAATGACAATCTTGCTGAATATAGAAATCAGAGATGGTTAAAACCCTATGTCTGTAAGATCTTTGATACAACTCCTGATGGGTTGATGGCTACTATTGAAAGAGTATACCCTATCACCAGCAAAGAAGAATTCAAGCAGGTTGAAAAGGAAGTATTCTATTTAATTGTAACCAAAATCATCGGTTGTACAGTAGCAGACGATATAGGTAAGGGATTTTTCATGAATTACGGTGGATCTTATGCCGCTTTACGTAGTAATGCGTATCGAATAACCGATCTAATTGCTGGAAACCCCTAAGAGCCTAGATGCCTAATTCTATTAGGAGACGAAAGTCAGAAACAAGTTCTAGGATGGTGTATGACGATAGTAAGTCTAACCACTATTGACAATGGGCAATCAGCAGCTAGAATAATTCTAGTTCAACGACTAGCGAAAGTATAGCATGAGAGAAATTTCATGTGAATAAACGAGTAGTGTAGAGAAATCAAAACGATCGGCATCCCATAATTGGTAATAGATTATTGGATGAAGATATAGTCTGGCAATAATAGAAATATTATTGGTTAATGATAAGACCCCAGTGGGGACCTGTCTTATTGGATTATCCCTATGTCTATCCTATCGATGAAAAGAAATTGTATTGTACCCATGTTGATCCAAAAACTAATATCAGATGTACTGGCATGATCGACTATGATGATGCATTCAATTATCTATTGTGCCGTAAGTGTGGCACTAGGTACTTTGCGTCAGATTTAGAAGATAAAAATGCCGACAACGATATTGTAATCTCTAGAGGAGGAAGATATCCTATGAAGATTCGTGTGACTACTAGTGACGGTACCATTGTTGAGCCGATTAAGAGTTCTGCTTATATCGCTCCTAACAAGAGATCTACTGTCAACAAAAATACCAGAATTAAGATTGCTGTTACTGGCGGCAATAATGATGTAGATTTGGTTGAAGAGGAGAGTACTCCTATTGAGGAGGTCAAGGAGACTACTTCTCCCACCGAGTCTGTGCTTAATCTGATCAATAACCAGATTAATGCTGATACAGAAGATCATCATGAAGATGAGAAGCCTGAAGAGGTAGAAACTCCTGAGACTGAAGTTTCTGAAGTTAAAGAAGCCGAGGTGGTTGAGGAGAAGCCTCACATTGAGGAGACTGTTAAAGAGGAAGTAGAGGAAAAGCCTGAACCTAAGAAGGCTCCCTCTAAGTCTTCTAATACTAAGAAGAGTTCTTCTACAAAGAAGAAAACTAATACCTCTTCTGGTTCTAAGATTGCAGGAGGCTCTAAGAAAGCTGGGAAATATGTTGCATCTCCTGACACAGCAGACTAATCGGTAAAGGAGAGATTCATATGACTCCGTATCAAATGGTAGATATTCCTGTTGATGCCTGGATTATTCAGACAAAAGAAGAAGCTGATAACATTCTTCTTCATGGTGGGAAAATCATTCTCTTTACAGAGGACGTTCCTGACTATCTGAATTCTCCTCAGTATGGTACTTCATGTCTGATGGCTAACTGTCTCTTACCCAATTATGAGGCAGTTAGCTATTATATTGAGGGAGACCCTCAGAGCTTTGCTAGAATCCATAATGAGATTCTTGGTCTTCCTGAGAGTACCATTTACTTTGCTACAATCATCTCTGCGATGACAAACAATATTCCTCTTGGATTTATCTTTGGAACGGAAGAAATCGAGCAGGCTGCTACGATTAATATCTTGAATTTCTTCGCGGTTGTGTATGGAATTCATCTTGGTCATAACTTCCCATTTGCAAATGAAAATCCTAATCCTACTGGATGGATGGATAGAGGATATGTAGCAAACAATATGGCTCTTCTCTATCAAAATAATCTTCTCACACCGTTGGAGTTCTTGTATGTATTTCCGATTGATACTCGGATTGATCCGATGTCAATTCAGAAGCTGTTATTCGAACTCCGGCCTCCTATTCATAATCCTAACGACTTCAACGAAGTTGAGATGTATTTCAACGAATATCGTGGAGCGATTAGGAAGAAGAACAGGATGCTTTGTGATCCTATGGTGATGTCATGATTATCTTTACGCCTATCCATCAAATCAAGGAATTGTTAATGCAGTATAGACCTGATAGCTATAACTTCTATGAATTCAATTTATCGAGTCCTGTGAACTATGGTTATAGTCTTGCTGCATTAATTCCTAACCCTGAGTGTATTCCTTATGATGTCATTCAGGGTAATTTAGACACACCTGAATTTGATATTCAGTATGGGCAGTTCATTATGCAGAGTCCTGATAGATTTAGAATCTTTATGAATCTAGTTCTCCCTCTGTATAACGATCCTTGTTCTTGTGTGATTGTATATGTAGCTCCATCTCGTATTAGAGATATCATCATGGAGTGCATTATCAAAATCATCCAGCAGAGGTATGGCTATTCTTCTTATATCGTAAATGATCTTGAAGACATTTGCTGTGTGAGAGATGATGTCAACTTTACCCCTAGAGGAATTCTTAACATCCAGGAAGATTCTGATAGGGCTTTGCTGGAAGGCTATTATGGACCTATTGTTATTCCTAAGGAGTGATTCAGATGAGCTGTACTTTATGGAATAATTTCAAGTACCAGTCATTCATTGAGTGTTTGATTGATACTCCAATTACGGTCTATGATATTCGAGCTGCTAATATATCGGTCTTAAGAGAAAAAGAACTGATTAGCCCTGAGGTTTATGAAAACCTCAGGGTTGCAGCAAAGATTGAAAGAGAAATCTATATTGGAAAACTTCAAGGATCCAATCCTTATATCTCCGAAAAATTAAGGGAAGGAATAATTGAAGCTAAACATAAGTTCTTTACCATGAATCAGCTTGATGATAGTAGAATTCTTGAGATCGATAATGATGCTGTATATGTTATTGGAGATACACCCATCTCTGTACAAAAGGTATCTCCTTTTGTATACTTTAAAAAGGCAGAGGTGTATACTTCATTTTATCGAGTCAAAAAGATTGAATACTTCTACTATAAGGCTTTAACTTCTCCAGTAGAGTATTTAAATCCAAAAGGTTTAGGTACAAGGGGAATTAGCCTTCATGGTCCTTTTATGCTGGATTTCTTAAAAGAGCTGTTCTATACTGCCCAATTTGAAGGGCCTAAGAACGCTATATTTTTATTGAGCAACTTTCATACGAAATATTGTAACAAAGAATTGCCTATGGGTTTTTATAGAAACCTGAATACTAACTCGATGTTTGCAATCAAGAACTTCGATAAATATGCATCATATTTCGTAGATAATGAAGATTATCGTTTATGGAATCTGATGGATATAAGTTACAATGAAAGTTTGCTTAGGGAATTTAATAGAATATTTTCCAGTGTATATTTCAAAGCATAAATAGCTAGGGATTATATTTCCCTAGCTATTTTATTTTTTATTCTTACTGATTACTTACAGCATTATTTTGCGCAACGTATGCTACGACTGTAAGATATACTTTGTCTGCAATAACAGATCCAATTGCTTCTGCGTTCCAGAATAAGGATAATTTATTTACCATAGCAGGAGACAATCGTTCACTACAGAGAGATGCAACTTCTTTGATAATTTCTTGCTCTCTGGTAGCATTAATATATTCTCGTTCACCGACGAGATTTTTTGCTTGATAATCCACAAATACAGAGTTTACAAATAACTCTAATATTTTTGGAATTTCTTCATCGATTGTCGATCCTACGTCAATTTCATACTTAGTAAGATTCTCAATAATCTTCTTATGTTTATGAAGAATATTGATAAGCACGATTCCAAATACTGAAATCATGATACAGACTAACGCCATTAGTACAAGTACTAATCCGCAAATTGTTGTTATGTTTTCGACATGGCTCATGATGCACTACTCCAATCTTTAATCTGGTCTCTGAGATCTAGCAAACCATTATCTACTGTACAACCGTTATCGATAGCTTTCTTGATATAATACAGCAGATTGAATGCTAAATCTTGAGTTAGACCTTTATTATATTTCCTGATAAGTTCAGGCCAATTGCCAATGCACATATCAGGATGAATGAAGAAGGATTTATCTGCATGATAAATCTGATGCGGAGTTTTAGAGAGCATAACTAAAGCTATATTTCCTGCTTTGTGCTCTTCCTTAATAGCCTGCACGACATCGAACGTTGATACATATCCTACAGTGTTGAGATAATGCTCTGTAATCAACATTGCAGCATCGAACAGTGTTAGAATTGCGTGGTGCATCTCCAGTGTAGCCATAGTAGAATTGATATATCCATGCACTTGACAGTGGTCAAACCCAAGACTCATAATAAACGATTTATAGTTTTTATAAGTCTCAGATTTTCTAAATCTGGATTCTACATTCTTCAAGAATTGTCTATACACATCAACGTCGGTTAGTGTATCTCTTGTTTGGTAGAAAGCGATAGCATATTCGCTATTAGGGCTAGCTATCATTGGGTTAGAATTTTCCTGGTATGATTGAATACCAGGAATAGGATTATAGTTTATATCAATCATAGGCAATACTTCCTTATATTCGTTATATTATTAAGATGTTGAGGTAGTGTATTAAACTATTAAAGCAGTAACATAAATTTGATAGTTGGTAGGATTCGATGGTTAATCTTATTTGACTATCTAAGGTTGCCTGATTTGCAGTTGAGAATGATTGGTAAAAGCATTGCATAGTGTGAAACTTTCCAAATGTACGCGGTACAGAGTAGGGGTGTATAACTATGGGTGTTAGATTTAAACTGAAATCTCTTTTATTGATTTGCGGAGTAAATCTGCTAGGGTTAACCTGAATTGACTACAAAATTAAAAAATGCTCTTGCGGGTTGCTATGCCGTAAGATAGCTAGAGGATGGTGTATCACCATCCTCTATGTTTTTTATTATCTTAATCTTACTTGGTGAGTTCTTTCACTGTTCACATAGAAATAAGTGAAAAGAATACAGTGAGGTGAATACCTTGAGTATTGATATCAAGAAAGTATATTCAGATAACCCTTACGTTGATGAGATGGTATACTATACCATGCAACTTGGTTTAGATACCACACTGAAATTGCAACAGAATGCTGATGCAAAAGAAACACTTGAGATTATCGAATCTGCCGATACATATATTGCATGTATCGAAGGACATGTTGAATTAAACATGTTTACGTATTTTCCTTATGGAGCTTTGACATCTACAAAGGATGCTAATGGTAGACCCTATGGAGCAGGTCTACCTGAAGTAACTGCTAAAAAGATCATGCAGAATCCGAAAGATGTATTGAAGCTTGATAAGGAAGCTCAGAAGAATGTTTTAAATGCCATGAAGATTTGGTATCCTGAGCATTATGTAGAGAAGAACGATTACTATAGAATGCTTAATGGCTTACCTCCCATAGATGCAAAGCCTCTCTATGTGGAACCGTGGAGAGTAAATGTAACAATGGATTTATCTGTCCCTGTCCATGAAATGCCTAGGGGAGATATAATGACATTGGATAAATTAGGTGTATTGGATGATCTCTATAATGAAGATCCTAAGGATAGAGGTTATTTAAAACATCTTGGAGATAAGAAGATTGATATATATCTTGCTAGAAAAGCAAGATCTTTTGATCCTCTTTATATTCCTGAAATTAGATCAGATGCTATCAAAGAAATGTATGTCGATAAACTGAATGCAAACAGAGTTTATGTAATGAGAGCCGTATATTCAGAGGCATACAGATATGGATCTGATTATTATGATAATATCATGGCTATTCTTATTGTATTGATTACCATGATAGATATTATCTCTAGAGTACAAGAATTCATTACCAGAAAAGAAATATTTGATATCAGATCTTGTGAATATCTATTCCAGTCCTATGGAGTAGAATTCTTCCCCGAGATTCCTTTAAGATATCAAATTGCTATGGTAAAAAATATACATCAATTGATCAAGTACAAATCAACTGCGCAGTGCATGGTTGATATTTGTTCTTTGTTCGGATTTGATAATGTAAAGGTATTTAAATATTATCTTCTGAAGGATAGAAATATTAATCTCGCTACTGGTGATTATAGTTTCACAGGAGATAATGAAAAAGACTTTACTCTGAAATTCATTAAACTTCCCTTAGAGGATGATCTTGATGAATATATCAGAAAAGGATCTAATCATATCGACTATGATGAATTAACGGATGGAGATCCTACATGGGATGGTGGATTGGATCATAATCTTGTTAGAAATGAGATCTTAAAGCAAGAGTTTAATATTGTTCGTACAAAATACATCTCTATCGATACGGTATATGATATCGCAAAGATGTCTATGGAACAGTCTTACTTTTTCAATATGCTTTATGACAACTTTGAAAAGGAAGAACTTCTCAAAGTTCGTCTTCCGTTTATTGACGGTTCTCATCAATTTGATTTTGCAGATACATTCTCATTCCTTACAGCATTATCCTATATCTATTATGGTATCAAAGATGAGCTTATGGAATTACAAGAGAAAGTATTGTATGTAAATGGATTTAACTTCAAAGCAGATTTAGCGGAGCTTGCGGCTAGTCTTAATAAGACAGGCCATACTTTGCATGCAATGGAGCAGTTAAAAGCATTCCAGGTTCCTGCCTCTCAGATTCCTTCATTTGAACAGATGATGCAGATCTATGTAAACAATATGAAGATTAGAGAAGAACTTATTAAGGGAATGCAAGAAGCAGATAACTTAAGAGTTTTCTTAGTATATAGAAAACTTTATAACTCTCTTATGGTAGTAGAGCTCACTATGGATCATTTTAAGAATCCAGAAACAGGAGAGCTTGCTAGGGATGATGAAATCGATGAAGATCATCCTAATGGATATGCTACTTATACTGAATATTTTAAATGGGCTGAACCTCGTTTCTATTATGAAATTATGGATATTCTTAGTATCGAAGATCCTGAAGATAGAAAACAGAGAATAAGCACATTGATTGATAACGTTGTAATGAGCCTGGAGAACTATATTGATCTAGACGAATTCCAGTCGTTACTTCATGGCCTTCCTGCAGTATCAGCAGAAGCTATCAAGCAATACATTGCTCAGGTAATTAACTTCTATAAATCTTATAAAGTTGATTTCCTCGGATTGAATACCATTTACTATTTGGATGATAAATTGGATGGAATGATTCGCATTATTGACGATCTGTTCTTATTCAGAAACTTCACTAAAAATGAAATGGTATATATCAGAGAATTGATTGCAAAATTCCATGTCACTGTAAACTATCATGAGAAAATTGATCTTCTTGAATCTATTTTCCTCGATATTAAGACATGGGCTAAGAAACAATATGATGAGTACATCTGGATCAGAGATGAGATTCCTACAAAGATTATAAGACTCATGATGTATTCTGTCGTAATGATAAATGAAATCTATGGTATTAGTTGTAGATTTGATCCGATCGATCACATTAATATTCATGATTTTATCAACGGTCTCCATGTTGAAATGGAAAAGAAAGAATCTATTACCCTTGGCGATAGAGTGTGGATTAAACTCATTGAAGATAATCCGCCCGCTGGAGGGACATAATTTAACGTCTAAACATATAAATAAATTGAATAGTGGTTAATCTATTAAGGAGGAAGTGCACCTAATGGATAAGAAAATTGTACTGTATGACGGTCTCAAGCAAAGAGACGTTGTAGATATTTTGTCTGATTCTTCACTTAAGACTTCTATCGATATTAAAGATCCTGAAACTGGAAAGATCTTGTTTAAGGGATTGCATAATAAAGTCATCATTGGTGGCTCAGGATTGGTTGCTCGTAAGCTGTTCGATATTCCCAATCCTGAAGTAACTCCCACTTATAACGAAAAGCTTGGTATTGAAACTCCTGTTGGAGAATATACTCATACTATTGATGCCAGAACAAATGCAACAGAGGCTGAGCCTAAGGTTCTTCTCTTCTGCCTCGGTCTGGATGGTTGTGGCACTGAGAACTCCCAGGTGTATCCTGTTAACTATACGAAATGGATTCCGCCTGATATGATGATTCCGTTCCGTTATCAGTTAACAACAAATGATCTCTCTCCTGCTTTGAGAGAATCCTATTTCGGTAGAGTTGAAACCGGAGATCATGTCGCTTATTACTTTAAGCGCTTTGATGGATCTCCTGTTCTTGTCCAGCAGTATGTAGATGGTACTCCTATTGATGGAAACGTCTATGAATCTGCTAAGATGGATTCTGCTGAAACATATGTGGAAATTGTTCTTAAGGTAACTAAGGAAGATATCCGTGATTACTTCGTAGCTACTACAGGTATTGATTCTGCCAAGATTAACTCCATTTCCCTGTGTTATGCTTGGCCTGTAGAGATTGACAACATGCTCTACTTCAATGATATTCGTCCTATTACCAAGCTCAATATTCCCAATGAGCCTATGATCGATATCACCAAAGGTATTGATATCATCTATCACGTTTACATGTAAACGTTACTTACCCAGGCCTATTACGGGCCTGGGTAAATATTTAATAAAATGATTAGATATTATATCCATAGAAACCAGTAAATAAACATTTACAAAGGAGGATATTAATGTCTACTTACACGAGTGCTCTAGATACTTTGAAAAGAGATATCGATTATCTATTCAAAGAGTTAGAGCGAGCAAGAAATCAGCTTGCTGATGAACGAAGGAAATCAGAAGATTTCCGAAATAGACTAATTGCGTCTATTAATGAGAACCATAAGTTGAAGAAAGAGCTCGAAAAAGAACGTGAAGAGAACAAGAAGCAGAAGGTTAAATTTCTCTGGCTAAATGGTATGAACCCGAATTTCCTTGCCGATTATAAAGACCTCTGTGATGAGCATATCAGATTGATAGAGGAAAATGAAATTCTATATCAACACAATGCTAAACTAGAGAAAGAAAACGAAGAGATGGCATTACAGGTTAGCTATAGCGATGAAATTACCAGCATGTATCAGACTGATATTGAGACATATAAGAGTGAAATCGATGAACTGAAGTTAAGACTACAACAACAGCGTGGAAAACTAATCTCTCAGGAGATTACGATGAACTCTTATAAGGAGAAAAGAAAACCAATCCTTATCGCCGGAAAGGAAGAAGAATATTGTTCTGGTGAGCAAAAGGATTTCGTTATTGAAATGATCGAGAAGTATATCGAAAGCATGGATCCTTGGACACGCAAGTATATCGTCTTAAAATCTATTCTGGATGCTAATCCCAAAGATGGAAGCAAAGACCAAATTGAAGAAGGCCTGGAGGACATTATGAATGGTGCAACTAGTGCTATTGATCTTCAGGTATATGCGAGAGACTTCAAAGAGCTCGGATTTACATTAGAGTTTTTAGGCTCTGGACACTGCAGATTGCTCTATCATAACGATAAGCGACTTTCTGTATCAATCTGCAACACCTCTTCGGATAAAAAACGGAATGCTCAAAATGCACTCTGCGATATTCGAAGAATCTTCTTCTAAGAAGAAATAAGGGGGTTAGCTTATAACCCCCTTATTTTTTGCATTGAGAACTTATAAATAAGAATTATTCTCGAAAGGAGACTAATTATGGAGAAACGTGTCTCTAAGATGATTACAAATAAAGAAGATATAGAATATCTTCTTTCTGTAAAAGAGAAGGATATTACCACCAGCTTTATTATGGAAACCTTTGCTGATTTTGGCAAAGTCCCCAGATTCCAGCCTTATGACTTGTTAGAAGTTCCGGCTGGTTCTTATGGTGGTATGACATCCGAAGGAAAAGAGAAATATAATAAAAACAAATTCGTTACCAGTGCTGGTCGTTTAATTTTTAATAAATTCTTTTTTGAATCCGATCCCGAATTACTTCTTTATGTAGGTTTCGTAAATGAAGATGTAAAGAAGAAGGTATTCGGAAGTGTTCTTAAGAAGTTAGGATATCTTATGATGGAAGATAAGGTATCAGAAACAACCTATAAAAGATTCTGTAAGAAAGCTCAAAAGATGATGCCCTATGTTTCTATCTTGGCCCCTAATCACTCAGATAATATGCTGACGATTAGTAAGAAGATTAATAAGAGAAAAGAGCAACTCTTAAAAGAACATGCTAAAGAGCTTGAACCTAGGGACGATAATGCTGTTAAAGTATTCGATCAAATCTCTAATGAGCTTCTTGATTATGCAAAAGAATTGATGAAAGATGATCCTGCAATGGATATGTTTACCTCTGGAGCTGGAGGTAGTTTTGAAAATAACTTCAAAAACATGTTCATTATGAGAGGTGCCGTTAAAGACCCTACACCTAATAAGGGATATAACTTAATTACATCAAACTATATTGATGGAATCAAAAAAGATGAATATGCTGCTATTGCAAATACATTAGCAGCTGGTCCTTATGCTAGATCTAAAAAGACAGAAGTTGGTGGATATTGGGTAAAATAATGAAAGCCCCTTATATTCAGTAATGAGTATAAGATTCCAGGTTAATTGCAGGTAAAGCCTAAGAGCTCTAGCTACCACAACGTAATCCGAAAGGATAAGCGTGATGGTTACGAAAGTAGAAAGAAACGCTAGAGATAAGGTCATGGTTAAATCCTAAAACCTTGTATACAATGGTAGTTCTTGCAGCGACATTTCCTGTAAAATGGAATACGTTCAACGACTATCTCCTAAAGGGAGAGTAAAGCCACAAGCTAATGGTGGAAGAAAAATCTGGCTCCTATTATCTTATAGGATGAAGAAATAGTCTACTCACGTTTCGAAAGGAAGTGATATGGAAATAACCATAGTTTATAGAGTTGCGTCTATAAATAAATATAAAGGAAAAATTATTCATGGCAGCCTTCCAACACATCGTCTTATTAGATCCTGGTTCTGATTGTGGAACAGATAGATATATTACTATGGAATTGAATGATAGTAACATCGATCTTATGATGTATAGCTATATCATTGAGGGTAGTAAGCTTGTTGAACTTACATCTGAAAACAGAGATAAATATAAGGGGAAGAAAGTTAAATTTAGATATTCCTCTATGTGTAAAGCTAAGAATGGTGTTTGTAATAAATGTGCTGGAAACCTTTTCTATAGATTAGGTATCAGAAATGTTGGTGCTGCAACACCTCAGATTCCTTCAAAGCTTAAACTGTTATCAATGAAGCTCTTCCATGATGATCAGCTTAACTTTACCGAAATGGATCCTATGAAGGCATTTATGCCTGATGATTGATATAAGAATTAGAGAGAAGGATATCCTTCTCTCTAATATATTTTTTGGTAATATATTATATGATAGAATACAAGTAAGTATTCATTAATATATAAAAGGGAGAATGTATTACAAATGAAATACTGGAATGAAGATCTTGGTACTTATCTTTATGATCAAGATACCGAAACAGATTCTCAAAGAGATAATTCCATCATTGCACGATCTATGAATAAAGAACCTACTGTTTGTAAGCTGTCTACAACAACTCTTAAGACAATGGTTCCATTTGTTAAAGATTGTGTGAGATTTAAGACTGGTTCTTCGGTAAGTATTCTGGATATCTATGCTAGATATTTGAAATACTGCGAAGTCAAGCACTATGTGCCTATTAAGAAAATTCCATTTTCTACGGCATTTAGAAGATATGTCTTTAGAGATAAGCACATTAGAGACATATTTCTATATTATAGCTACGCTTACGTTAAAGATGGCAAAGCAGGAAAGTCTAGAACTGGTAAGGATGTATATCCCAAAGGCATGAGAACTAGACTTATTCATTATTACAACTTAGAAATTATCTAAGGAGGATAAAAAGATGATAATGGTTAAACAACATGTCGGTTATGTTTTTCATTCATCTGATATAAAGAAATATGAAAAAGCCAATATGGGTAAACCTCAAAAGATAAGATCAGAAGCGATCGAACCTATCAAGGAGTTTACCAGAGAATATTGTACATATGAATACGAAAATCCAAGTATTCATCCCATTGTTCCTCTCATCTGGGTTTATGAGAGATATGAAAAATGGTGTAAAGATAAAGGCATTGAGCCTGTCAAGAAATATGTGTTTAGTAGGTTCTTTAAACTACTCGTCGTAAGAGACGAGTTTATTCCCAATATAGGATACAGTGTAAGAAGTGATATGTATATTGATGGTAAGCGTTACTACAATAATACATTGCTTCATAACTTGAAATTCAAGAAATAATCATTTTGTATTAAGATTCCCTCACAAGGAATTTTAATAAATATATTTTCTTATGACAAAGGAGAAAACAACAATGAGCCAGAATTACAATGAGATTTCCAGAAGAGGTCTGATCCGCATGAGCCATGACTATGATCAGGCTAGCAATAATGCTCTGAAGGAATTTCTGAATGAGCGCGAGTATGAGGCTATTCGTCCCTTTGAACAGATTGCTCAGAGAGCCGATGAAGTCTCTGCTATTCTGTCTGAGAAGACGGATGAGGTTTCCAAGTCTATGACTGACCGTGTTAACTCTGTATTCGACTCTATTGTCAAAGCTCTGACTGATGAGGTTGATCGTTGCGAATCTGTTCTTGATGAACAGGATGATGACGAAGCCTATCAGGATGACGAAGACGAAGAGGAAGAATAATTAAGCAGAGCCGTTAAAAGAGAGAGGGTTTATCTCTCTCTCTTTTAATTTTTACTATAAACGAAACAGCCTAATAAACCTAATTAAGCTAAATTTGGGAGAAATAGAAATGGCAAAAAAGATTTATAAAGGAAAATCTGTAAGGATAGATTTTGTTGACAATAACCAAAAGAAATATCCTATCACAGGAAGGGTTAGAAATGAGTTTCAATATGGTAAATTTATCATATTGAGAGTTGGATTTACTGATAACTCAAATTCTATCCTAATGGATATAAATCCCTATGATACTGTGAAGGGTAGAACTTTAACTGTATCTGATTTCAATATAGACGGAGAGAGGTTCAAAGATAGTGATTTCAATTGGTTGGATTTTGAAAGCAAATCTCTTATTGCTTTCGTAGATGAATCAATCAAATTTAAATCTGGATTTATCGATGTTCTTCTTAAAGAGAACCCCGATAGTACTCTTAATATCGTCTCTATTGCAATGGATATAATTTCAAAAGCCTATATGCATCAGATACTTCTCAATACTTGATTAGATTACATATTATAATTCTGAAAGGAGAATATGATAGATATGAAGAAAATTAAAAAGGTTAAGTATGTAAAATCCATTAAAAAAGCAGATGATGGACTCAAAACCATTTTGCAAGAAGCGGGCATTTATGTTACAGATGATCAGATAAATGATCTGTATGATATGTTCTGCTATGTTTGTGGTGCTGAGTTCTTCCAAGAACTCATTATCAGTCCCATCTGCAAGTGTATTGAGCAAGGCGTTTTCGATTATTGAATTTATTTATACAAAGGAGAATGAATCATGGGGGCAAGAATTAACGTAACGACTCACTATCCTCAGTCTGATAAGTATGATTATGAGACTTGTATGGAGATGATCAACTTAGATGAGGAGAGAGTCAAAGACATTACTGATGGCAATGGTTTCATTATCAGTGCACCTAAGGCAATCAAAGATGATTTGAAAGATGATAATGGAATCTTCTCCACTAAGTATGGCCAGACATTGCAAGATAGAAATCCGTATGGAAATAGATATCATTGTAAGTGTGGCTTCTTGAACAAGAAGTTCAATCAAGGACAGACATGCCCCGTCTGTGGAACTCCTGTAAAATATGTGGATGATAACTTCACGTATTTTGGATGGATTACCTTGAAAGATCCGTATCACATTATTCATCCGAATCTCTATATGAGTATTGCAAGTCTTATCGGACCTACAACATTCGATGATATCATTAGTCCTAATGATAATAGAGATGAGGATGGAAACGAAATCCCTGCCGAAAGAACTAAGGATGAACCTTTTAAGAAAATTGGCATGATGGATTTTTATGATAGATTTGATGAGATTATTCAGTTCTATGTATCTAAGAGACCTGAAAAGTCTGATCAATATCAACTCATCATGGATAATAGAGATAAGGTGTTTACCCAATCTATCCCTGTCTATACTATCCACTTGCGTCCGTATAAACTTGAAGCCGGAGATCTCCACTTTGAGGGTACTAACGCATTGTTTAATATGATGAGTCATTTGGCGGCTAAGATCAATGACGATCGCTATAAAATTAGCCGTAAGAGAAAACCCAAAAGTCAGCTCTTATATAATCTCCAGAAAAAATATATGGAGCTTGACGAAGAAATCAATCAGATCTTAACGGGCAAGAAGGGGTCAATTAGAACTTTTAAACTGATAGAAGCATATTGTAGAAATACAATAATGAAAAACTTCCTGAATTGCTGGAAACTCTCTGAGGAGACAATCAGCAGCTAAGTATCAATAAAGGAGAAAACAATATGAATCGACCTTATGATTCGGCATACTACGAATTGACTAGTGAATACGAAAGATTCGGAAATTATTATGTAAAACCAGGAGAAGAGATATATTTATATATAACCAGTGATCGAATAAGAGGCGTTGAAGATAACAGATATGCCATATCTAATACAATGAAAGTATTTGATTATAAATTGAATAAGTTTGTATCACAATTTACGAGTGCCGGTTATATTCAAGTTTCGCTTTTTAATACTATAAAAAGAAGAACTGTAGCTTATGGGCTTCATAGGGTATATATGCTAATATTTTGCTATTTTGAAGGCTGTGAAATATTGGATGTCAATCATATAGATGGTGATAAATCCAATACAATACCAATCAATTTAGAATGGCTTACTCATAGAGATAATTATTATCATTCAACAAAATATATTGCTCCACAGAGCAGATTGAGTGATGATGATATTATAGGAATAATAAACGACTATAATTCAGGATCTATGAGTATAAAAGATATAGCCGCGAAATATCAAATATCGGTAGGATATATAAACGATATAACGTATGTAGTTAAAAGTGGTAGAATAAACAAGATACGAGAGCTACATCCAGTGACGAGAGAAAATGCTAATAAAAATTTTATTCAAAAAGTTCCTTTAGAAAGTACCAAGAGAATAAAAAAGGCATACTCGGACCCGGATTATCCAATGCAATTTTCAGAAAATTTTAGTAAAGATGTAATAGAATCAGTGTGTAAGATTTTTGAGGATTTAAAATATTCTTCTTTAACTCCTGCTAAAAAATATGATTATTGCATTTCTCAACTTGGATTAGAAGATAATGGATACGTAAGATCCCGTTTATCTCATATCTATAATCATAGTGCTAATAAAAGAATCTCTTCTAAATATGATTTTTAAATATTTATTGATAAAAGTTCAACGACTATCGAAAAGGTAGCTAGATGAAAAACTCTAGTGAGTAACTGAGTAGAGTAGGGAGACCTACGTTAAATAGGTCTCCCGAAGCGGGAAGCATCTGACCAGGTAAAGCTGAAGATGATGATATAGTCTGAGCGTCCATGGCGACATGGAGATTAACAAAACTGATTCGGTGGCCGCTTAATAAAATAGGCTCTATACAGAGCGATCTGTATAGATATTTACAGTTAATTGCTGGGAGGCTAAGTCTATTTATAATAGATATGCTAATCAGCAGCCAAGAAAAGTTAAAGGAGACAAATCAGATGACAGTTAAATTAAAGGATGCTGTAGAATGTCTATTTATAGTTTATGGTGGCAAAGAAGTTATTAGAAAAATATGCCTTGCAAGTGAATCTGCAACCAGAACAATATCTTCCGATGCAATTAATGATCTGGAAGATATAAAGATAATTGTTGAAGGCGTTGGTCAAACTAATTCAGATGAAATTACAATAACTTATTCTACAGTATAATGTCAATCTATGAATAATGGATTGTATATTATATTTACGAACCAGGCTCCATATGAGTGGTTCGAATCCACATTTACAAAGGAGAAAGAAAAATGAAACTATTTAACCTGATGGACGTGGCTGATGATTCTATTAGCATGATGCTGAATGGGTCAAGGAAGATGGAACTGAAATTGGTTTCAACTTTGAAACTAATAAGTGGGAGGATGATTATACGTTTCGTCCTGAACGTATTATCCTGGTTGGAGAATTTAAAGGAAGACGTGTCTTCCATAAGTTCAAGAAGAATGAACTTGTTACATTCTCCTCCATCAAGCCTAGCACGATCAAAGCCTTAAGTTCGTTTAAAACCCATAAAGGTATTATCCTTGTTGTCAAGGTAAGCCTTGTGGAGTCTAGTTTTAACACCAAGAAGGCGTTTAACAGAAGGAAGAAGGAAAGTGGTAAGGTTACTTATCACAGTATCCCTATCAATAGGGATGAGATCAAAGTCTTCCATTCTGAATCTCTGGAACGCGAAAACTCCAAATAACTTTTAAGGTTCAACGACTATCTCGTAAGAGAGTAGAGCCAAGTGGTAGGGCATCCATAAATCCAGGTATAAGTCCCTTTAAATCGAAATGCTGTACCCTCTATAATAGAGGTGAAGATATAGTCTCAACTTCTAGGGAAACCTGGAGAAGTTCATAAGAGAACTGCTATAGAGTAGCGATCTATAGTGAAGATAATTGACTTTAAACATTTTGTATGTGATTAATAAGGATTTTGCACGTGCTGCTTCGCTTGCATTCAATCCTAGAAACGCATTTCACATTAGTAAAAATGATGGGTATTTTGATAATGCCTATAATCAGCAGAGAGATACTATTATCAATCTGAATACTTTTGTGCAAATCGGAAGAGAATATTATACCGAAGAACAGCTTGCTGCTATTCGTAGTGCACAAGAAAGCTAAGTATAATTATTCTCTGTAAGAATACCAGACGGGATTGAAATATATCCCGTCTGGTGTACTACATCTAGACTTCTATTCAAAGGAGAATGAATTATGAAGGTAGAAAATATTAAGAAGACCCTTAAGATTATTTCTGACGTTTGTTTGGAAAAGCAGGATGATCCGATGTTGGTTATTAAAACCGATAACGGATGGACTCCTGTCACTAAAATTAAATATGACCATATCAATGGTATCAACCTGTATACTGAGACTGGTGATGAGTTTGTCTGCCTGTCTCAGTTTGTCGATACAGTAAAAGACTGTTGTTCGGATTATGAGGCAGTCAGAATTGACTCCAAGGAGTACAGTTGTGATATCAAGATCGACATGATTGATGACCGCAAGGTTATCGCTGTGGAGGTGTGAGTATGGATTATCCTGCATTTGATAATATCATTGGGACCAATATCATTTATAATGATTATCTTGGTCTTCAGAGATATGGCAAGATAGCATGGATTGAGCCTTATGAAGCTCCCGATGCTGTTGACGAAGATGGAGAAACTGTATGGGTTTATATTGTGGATGATGATCCGCAGTATAATGTGCATGAGTTCGTTGTCAATATTGGATCTGTTGAAAAACCTGATATCAGACAGTTTATGTATGCAGATGTGAGACTTTCCACGGAGGTTTCGGTCGACAAGTAAATCAGGAGGGTTCACAAATGACACTCGAACAGCTCAGGTCGAAATTGAATATATTTCGGCTTAGCATAAAATCCAAAAATAAAATCTATGAATCAGAAATTAATTGTCTGATTCAAATAGATGGCAAATATATTCCGATTACCAAAGTAGAGGGAATGAAAACCTCTACTGGTAAATATATCGTCGTTTTTAAAGGAGAATGAATTATGAGCACGAAGAACACGAAACGGCATGAAAGTATGATCATTTTCGGTTTCCCTGGAGTTGGAAAGACCTATGCATTTAACCATCAGGATGAGCTCGGCCTCGAACTGGTTGATTCTGATTCGTCCAACTTCCATTGGATGAAAGATGATGACGGGAACGACATTCTCGACGAGAATGGCAAGAAGATCGTCCATCCCACATGGCCTGCCAACTATGTTCAGTATATTGAACTTATTGGCAGAGAACAAGCAATCAATCCTGATTACATCATGGTCTCTACTCATGAAGAGGTCATGAATGCTTTGATGGATCGGAGATTCTTTTCTATCACTCTTCTTCCTGATAAGGGTATGAAGGAGAATTTCATCCAGCGGTTTAAGGATCGTGGTTCTCCTGAAAGCTTCATTGATAATCTCGATAAGAACTGGGACAATTTCATCGATGGCACTATTGAGCGTATAAATGCTCATAAGTGCAGCAAGTGGAATATGATCATGACTATCAGAGAGGGAGGTAAGATTCAGAACATGTCTGATCTTCTGAGAAAGAATCTGGTTCCTCCCTTTGAGAGTTTCGATGGGGAGGGTTGGTAATGAGCAGCTTTAACTTAGATAAAGCGGCTGAATTAGCCGGTCTCTGGTGGGCTAGGAGATTTATCGATCCAAAGTTTGATAATGGTATGAATGATAAACAGGGCAGATTCTCATCTGCCCTGGCTTCATACTTCGTTCAAAGTGTTACAGAAGAATCTATCAATAAAGTTTGTGATGGTATTGTAAATGCTGTCAAAAAAGCTTTAAAAGATAGCAATTCTGTTACTTTGGAATCCGATTATCATCCTGAAGGATTGCTCAGTGAGATTATCACTGAATGTGATTTCCCTGCAGAGAATGTACCTTGGAAAACGTATATGAGTATCCGATTTTCTCATAAAGAAAATGAGGAAAATCGATACAAAATATATGTCAAAGAAGGATATGGAAATCCTATAACTGAATTAGGAGGAGTATTATGATTATGCTTGACGAGAATTCTGCAAAACATATGGAAGAGACCAAATATGAGGATGTTAACAAGTATCCCGATGTTGTTATGTACGTTAACAATGCTGAAGAAGACGATAAGCCTGACGATGCATTTGATCAATCCGTTCAGCAGCAATATATCGGCATGATTGTTAAAGAATGGATTGACTTAAGACTGTCTGAATGTACAGATCTATCATTAAGAGCTTTTGTCGGCAATAAATTGGCGGACGAAATTGTTACAAACCCAAATGATGATGATATGAAGTTCTTTGAGGGTGTGATTAATTGGTTTGTCGAAATATTCAAAGAGCTCAACTGTTAAAGAGATAAAGGGTGGATTTATTCCACCCTTTTCTTTTTTCTTATAGACCTCAACATACGAGTAATTAGGTATAAAGGAGGCTATTTGTAATGGAAAATTTACAGCCTTTTGATATTCATAAGATGCGAAATAAACACTCTAAAATATTAAATAGAAGTATTTGCATGCCTTCTATGACACAGGCATATTCTCTTTGTATTGAATACATGAAGCATTGGTTTCTGTCTAAATTCGAAGATCCTACATTCTTCAAATCTGAGTATATTGACGGGAAATATATCTATGATGATTTTAGAAAATTATCTAAGATTGAGATGCTCAAACGTCAATTGCCTGCCTTAACTATCACACCTACGGTAGACTTGGACTACGATAATGACAGAATCGATTCATATCCATATGGACTGTCATTATACACTATGACAGGAAAATTCAAAAATGCGTTCTTCAATGATCCTGAAAGGGATATTTACATTGGAATGAATATGGAAACTATACTTATGAACTTCAACTTCAGAGTTCGTCTTAAGACAAGAGCTCAACAGTTAGATATGTATAAGTATATGAAGATTGCACATAGTGTCGGATATAGTGATCCTAAAGATGCTGATATGGACTTTCATGTTCCATATCCCATGATATTGCAAATTGCTAAGGATATGGGATTTGATACAATCTGTACTCATGATGGATATGATCAGATTGTAAATATTCCTAAGTTCTTGAAATATTTAAATATGCATAGTCAGATTCCGTTTCTCTATAAGCACAGAACTATCAATGGTAAGCATGAGTTCTTTATCAGGGCTCAACGTTTAGCTGTAAATATTAGACCGACCAATATCAGTGCAAATGATGGTGATAGCGTCGGTATGTTGAAGGATAACTTTGATATTGAATTAGAATGTGAAGTTCGTTTTCCTGCTCCTAGAATGTATGCATACTATTCTACAGGAACTCATGAACTTAGAAAGATCTATTCTGCATGGGACCAACAGGATGGATCTCCTGTTACTCTTTATACATTCAAGGCTATTCCTATTGCAACCGAAAACAAATATGGATGGCCTTTATATATGAATACACAATATGATCAACCTATTACAGAAAAGGGTAAACCTTTGGTAATGGATTGGAGCGAATTGATCGAAGGAGATGTCGGAGAGTTAATCAATGATTGTCTCAACCAAGGATTATCTCCTGCAATTTTTATCGACATGTGTATTATTAATGGCGGAGAACTTGTTAAAGGATGTATGGATTGGGGGAATTTAGTGTTTAAATCCTATGATCCTGTAAGAAGTTTAGCCAGTTATATAGGTATCTATCTCGATATGAATTATGTCAATACAGCTCTTGGAAATAAGAGAGGTTTTGAACAAGATAGAGTTACCGAATCTAAGCATCCCAATAGCCGTCAGGCTGTTGCAGAAAGAGGAGAAGAGCTCAAATAAGAGCTCTTCTCATTTTTATTGATTTTGAGTTTCTGTTTTGACTTCGCTGATAACAGTTTCCATAGGCTTCGCTGTATTTGCTTCAGGGGTATCAGTGACTTCTGCAGATCCAAGAACATCTACAACCTCGTCACCGAGCAGATTCTTGTTCTTATCAACATCTTCGGCATCAAGAACAGAGAACGCATCAACACGATGCTGGTTCAGAATCTTCTGGACAATCTTAGTCAGAGATTCAGTATCGAGCAATTCGACAACTTCAACAGGAATACCGAACTCGATAGAATTTTCTTTCAGAGCATTGATGGTAGCAGTAATCAGAGCCTCTTCATACTCTTCTTTCGTCTCAAAATCATTCATATTGATTTTGAGAATCTTGATGATATCCTGGAGAACAGCGATTACCTGATCTCCATATGTATCGATAAACTCATCCATAGAGATGGGATTAGTTTTTCTGTTACGATACATCTTAATTCCAATAATGACTCCAGCAAGAACCAAGATCAGAATTCCACCATAAATATTAAGATCGGTCATTTTATCTCCTCCTAAATAATAGATTTACTTAAATGTTTCACTTTGTAACAAAATAAGCCAGATGGAATTAACCATCTGGCTCGAAACATTTAGTCATCTTGATTCTCGTATTTCTTGGAGAATTTATCGTCCGTGACGATATACTTGATTGCGTTATTCATTTCTTTCAGTCTGTGATTAATTTTGGTAAACTTTTCTTTATCAGAATAATCAACAGAGTGATTGAACTCGCATACAGTAAAACCTGCAAGAGAACCATTTTCTCTCTTAATAGCTCTCATAAAAATGGATTTGGCATTAGAGAATGATACAAACTCACGAATAGAATTATCATGAATTTCCACATCATCTATATTGCCAGCAAAGATACCATCTTGATAGAGAGATTGAACAAAGTCGTTGAAAAGATGTAAGGGAAGATTTACATGCGCTTTATAACGCATAGTCATATTACCCTTAAGAGTATCTTCAAAGATACAACTCATTTTGATAAACGGCAGACCATATAAAGTCTGATTGCCGTTATGAAATACATATACCGCAACTCTATCACATCTGAGTTCGTTGATAACGTTCTTAGATTCTGCTTTGAATACAGTACGATAGTCAATATACAGACCAACTAAGTCTTTAGCATGATGAGGCTTCTCAGCAGGTTCTTCTTGTTTTTCTGCTTCTTTATCTTCATCATCATCTTTTTGCTCTTCATCAAGGAAATGGTCAAGTAATTTCTGAGTGATGTCTTTGTTTTCATCATTCTTCTGATTGACCTGTTTGACAATATTTGTTATCATCATAGAATTTATTTTCACAAAAGCAAAAAGAATTAATATTGCGAAGAGAATAAAGATAGCTCCAATTACAACAAGAATTCCCTTATCACTAATAGTCTCAGAGAGTTTGGATACACTATCAACTGCATTGGTGATATTGTCTTTATCTATAACTGCGGGTGCAGAAAGTAATGGTAAAACACTGATCAAAACCAACACTCTCCCTCTTAAAATCTTAATAATATGTTTAATCAAGATCTGACCAGGTTGCATGAGCCTATCAGACCTTGAAGAGCTTAATGAGAAAACATAATAATAAAATCGTTTCGAAAGGAGATAAGGAATAATGCCTCCTAGAAGACCTATTAGGCCTTTGGATAAGTCCAAAAAGGCTGAAGCTTATCCTAAGGAATTATTAGTTGATTATACAACTGGAGATATTTCTGTTGTCGATGAGTCTGGTACTGAACACCCTTCTACTACATTAACACCTGTTATTGAAGGAACAGGTAATGGCGTTGCTGAAGTTACTATTAGTGGAAGAAAGGTAACCATCAGAAAGCAAAACTTCCTGACTGAACACCCCAGCATCACTACAACAAAGGATACTACCAGTGCAGAAACTCCTGGTAGTGGTGGTACATTTACTACCATTGATTCTGTGACTAGAGATGCTAATGGGCATGTAACTAAAGTCAATACTAAGACTATTACTATGCCTACTGTTCCTGATACTACAAAGCTTGAACAGGATGTAGCAAATGCAGCTAGTGCAGCATCTGCGGCTGGTAGTGCAGCATCTAAAGCTCAACAGACTGCCGATGCCGCTAATACT
>OGPZ01000776.1_pt1 | contig 26379 bp, 23 predicted proteins | sample 1553111 | NCBI WGS metagenome assembly OGPZ01 (sample SAMEA2579968, study PRJEB22360) | human gut metagenome
ACTTTTTTTTATTTTTTTCAAAATATCTTGCTCGACTATCAATCGGAAATATATTTTGAATTATGTGACTATCGTCACAACGGAGAAAGAGGGATTTGAACCCTCGCGCCGCGTAAGCGACCTACACCCTTAGCAGGGGCGCCTCTTCAGCCTCTTGAGTATTTCTCCAGCTCTCTGACATTCAATCACTTGACTGTCAAGCAGAAATTAGTATATCAATTTTATTTATTCTTGTCAACTACTTTTTTTAACTTTCTTACATATTTCATGTATATTTCTTGTATGTCTTTATTTTATGGCTTCTTCATACATATTTTTTTTCTCATGATCAATAACAACAATAACAGGGAGATTCTCTACCTCCAGTTTACGAATTGCTTCTGTTCCAAGATCATCATAGGCAATAACCTCTGCTTTTTTTATACATTTGGATAATAATGCTCCAGCTCCCCCTATTGCAGCAAAATAAACAGCATTGTTTGTGTGCATTGACTCTATCACTTCTTTTGATCGTTTTCCTTTGCCGATCATTCCTTTTAATCCATTTTCCAATAAAAGCGGTGTATATTTGTCCATGCGACTGCTTGTCGTTGGTCCTGCCGATCCTATAACCTGTCCTTCTCTTGCCGGTGATGGTCCAAGATAATAAATGATGTTGTTGTTCAGGTCGATCGGTATTTCTTCTCCTCTTTGCATTGCCTCGTACATTCTTTTATGAGCAGCATCACGGGCTGTATATACTGTTCCGGACAAATATACATAATCCCCGGCATGCAATTCTCTTACTTTTTCATCTGTTAATGGCGTTGTAATATGTTTTTCCATAAAAAATCTCCTTCTTATTCACATTTCTTCTTTAAAATGACATTTACATTAACAAAATAGAACTTTTTCCACGATTAATTTATAATTTCCAGTCTGAATAAATTATTCGTATTTTTATGTTATATAATTTTAAAATGAACATAGCACTTACAAAATTCTCTTTTTATGACGATTAACATGACAGCACATATTAATCGCCAGAGGAAGTCCTGCAATATGTGTAGGATAGGTTTCAATATTAATTCCTAATGCAGTTGTAGTACCTCCTAATCCGCCCGGACCTATTTTAAGCTGATTAATCTGTTCAAGCATTTCTTCTTCTAATTTTTTAACATAGGGGATCGGATTGTGTGATCCTAATTCTCTTGTCAGGGCTTTCTTTGCCAATAATGCACATTTTTCAAATGTTCCGCCAATGCCGACACCTACTACAACAGGTGGACATGCATTAGGGCCTGCCAGACGTACTGTTTCTAAAATTTCTCTTTTGACACCTTCTATGCCATCAGCCGGTTTTAACATAATAACACGGCTCATATTCTCACTTCCGAAGCCTTTTGGTGCTACTGTTATTTCTACCTGATCTCCCGGTACGATTTCATAATGAATGACTCCCGGTGTATTATCTTTTGTGTTTTCTCTTTCAATCGGATCTTTTACGACTGATTTTCGAAGATAGCCTTCTACATATCCCTGACGGATTCCATCATTGATCGCATCTTCTAAGTTTTCCCCTTCAAAATGTACATCCTGACCTATTTTCAAAAAGACAACTGCCATTCCGGTATCCTGACAGATTGGAATACGGTCTTTGTGAGCAATATCTAAGTTTTCTTTTAACTGTTCTAATATCTGTTTTCCTAATATACTTTCTTCTTTTTGTGCCTTATCATAAAGTTTATCTTTGACATCTGCCGATAACTCATAATTTGCTTCTATACACATTTCTTTGATGTTCTTTTTAATTTCATCTGTCGATATGATTCTCATAAGTTGCCTCCTTCGTAACAAACAGCCCGACACAAATCATTATGCTGGGCTGTCTGGTTTCTATCTTTTATTTTTCTTCTTCATCCATTTCTTTTTGCAATTCTTCTAATAATTTTTCTTCTGAATTACCGTTTTCTTCCGGAATCGCATCTCTGACTTTTGCCATACTTGCTACAACAATATCTTTTTCAGGATCCAGATCGATCAGTTTGACACCTGATGTAATACGTCCAAGTGTTGATATTTCTGATACTTTTAACTGGATGATGATGCCTTCTGTTGTAATAAGCATTACTTCATTATCGTCATTAACAGCTTTTGCATTTACAACATTTCCGGTCTTATCCGTGATCTTATAGCATTTCACACCTTTACCGCCACGATGCTGTACGCCAAACTCATTGATATCTGTCTTTTTGCCCATACCATATTCTGATACGATCATCAGACAGTCTCCTTGCGTATTAAGCTGCATGCCGATCAGTTCATCATCATAAGAAAGATTCATACCGATCACACCCATAGAAGTACGTCCCGTAGGTCTTACATCATTTTCATTGAAACGAATACACTGACCATGTTTCGTGATCAAAATAATATCTTTCTTTTTGTTTGTTACTTTTACTTCAATCAATTCATCTTCATCACGAAGGCTGATTGCCTGAAGTCCTGTCTTTCTGATATTGGCATATTCTACAATTGATGTCTTCTTAACAATTCCCTTTTTCGTTGCCATAAACAGATACTTCTGATCCTGATATTCCCTGATTGGAATAACTGCAGTGATCTTTTCATCCGGCAATAACTGTAACAGGTTAATGATTGCAGTACCTCTGGCTGTTCTGCTTGCCTCCGGAATTTCGTATGCTTTCAGACGATATACTCTTCCCTTATTGGTAAAGAACATCAGATAATGATGTGTGGTTGCCATAAAGAGATCTTCTATATAATCATCTTCTATTGTTTGCATTCCCTTGATTCCTTTGCCTCCACGATGTTGACTCTTAAAATTGTCCAGAGTCATTCTCTTAATATAACCGAGCTTTGTCATCGTAATGATCGTATTTTCATTTGGAATCAGATCTTCCATCGACAGATCGTACTCATCATATCCGATTGAAGTACGTCTTTCGTCACCATACTTGTCTCTGATCTCAATGATTTCTTTTTTTACAACAGAAAGCAATACTTTTCTGTCTGCTAAGATTGCTTTGTATTCGGCAATTTTCTTTTCTAATTCTGCATATTCACTCTCCAGTTTTTCTCTTTCCAAACCGGTCAATGCACGCAAACGCATTTCTACGATTGCATTTGCCTGTGCCTCTGATAAAGAAAATCTCTGCTGTAATTTTTCTTTCGCTTCATTGGCATTCTTTGATCCACGGATGATCTGGATCACTTCATCAATGTTATCTAATGCAACCAATAAGCCTTCTAAGATATGTGCCCTCTCTTCGGCTTTATTTAAATCGTATTTTGTACGACGTGTTACAACCTCTTCCTGATGCATCAGATAATATTTTAACATCTGTAAAAGGTTCATAACGACCGGCTCATTGTTGACTAATGCCAGCATGATAACACCAAACGTATCCTGAAGCTGGGTATGCTTGTATAGCTGATTTAATACAATATTCGGATTGACATCACGACGCAGTTCGATACAGATACGCATTCCTTCACGGCTTGTTTCATCGCGTATATCTGTCAGTCCATCAACCTTTTTATCTTTATGTAATTCTGCTATTTTCTCGATCAGTCTTGCTTTATTGACCATATACGGAAGCTCAGTAACTACAATTCTGTTCTTACCGTTATCCATTGGCTCAATCTCTGTCACAGCACGCACTCTGATCTTTCCGCGTCCTGTACGATATGCTTCTTCAATTCCTCTTGTACCTAAGATCTGTGCTCCGGTCGGGAAGTCAGGTCCTTTGATAATTCCAAGAATTTCTTCCATTGTTGTTTCTTTATCTTCTTCAATATCATCGATCAGACGTACAACACCATTGATCACTTCACGAAGATTGTGTGGTGGAATATTCGTTGCCATGCCTACCGCAATACCGGATGTACCATTTACTAAAAGATTCGGAAAACGAGATGGTAATACAACAGGTTCCTTTTCTGTCTCATCAAAGTTTGGTATAAAATCTACTGTATCTTTGTTGATATCACGAAGCATTTCCATTGAAATCTTACTTAATCTTGCTTCAGTATAACGCATCGCAGCAGCTCCATCACCATCGACAGAACCAAAGTTTCCATGACCATCGACCAACGGATATCGTGTAGACCATTCCTGTGCAAGGTTTACCAATGCACCATAAATAGAGCTGTCACCATGTGGATGATATTTACCCATGGTATCACCAACGATACGGGCACATTTACGATGTGGCTTATCCGGACCATTATTTAATTCGATCATTGCATATAAGATTCTTCTTTGTACTGGCTTTAAACCGTCTCTTACATCAGGAAGTGCTCTTGCTGCAATAACGGACATGGCATAATCAATATAGGATGTCTCCATTGTCTTTTTTAAGTCCACCTCATGAACTTTGTCAAAGATATTTTCGTCCATTTTTTACCTCATTCCTGCACACATGCTTACTACTAAACAGATTTCTGACTGTGTGCTTTATCAAAAATCCATTTTCTTATATATCAAGATTTCTAACGTATTTTGCATTTTCTTCAATGAACAATCTTCTTGGCTCTACTTTATCTCCCATTAATGTATTAAATACTACATCAATCTCAGATTCAGATTCTTCATCAATATTGACACGAAGTAAGATTCTCTTTGCAGGATCCATTGTCGTATCCCAAAGCTGCTCGGCATCCATCTCACCCAGACCTTTGTAACGCTGGATCTTGTTGTTGCCATCTCTGCCTATCTCCGTAAGAATATCATTCAGCTCCTTGTCATCATACGCATAGAATACTTTCTTGTTCTTCTCTACTTTATACAACGGCGGCTGTGCCAGATAAACATGACCTTCTCGGATCAGATCCGGCATAAAACGATACAGGAAAGTCAGCATCAATGTTGCGATATGCGCTCCATCGACATCGGCATCGGTCATGATAACAATTTTGTTATAACGCAGTTTCTCGATATTAAAATCTTCTCCGATGCCTGTACCAAATGCTGTAATCATGGCTTTGATCTCATTATTTTCCAAAATACGGTCAAGACGTGCTTTTTCTACGTTTAAAATCTTACCACGCAAAGGAAGGATTGCCTGTGTTGCTTTATCTCTTGCTGTTTTTGCACTACCACCGGCTGAATCACCCTCAACGATATAAATTTCACAATTTTCTGGGTTCTTGTCACTGCAGTCAGCTAATTTACCCGGGAGACTTGTACCGTCTAATGCTGTCTTACGTCTGGTCAGATCTCTAGCCTTACGTGCAGCATCTCTTGCTCTTTGTGCTAATAATGCTTTATCGCAAATAATCTTTGCAACTGCAGGATTCTGCTCCAAAAAGTAAGTAAGCTGTTCTGTAACAACAGATTCTACCGCACCTCTTGCTTCACTGTTACCAAGTTTTTGCTTAGTCTGACCTTCAAACTGCGGCTCTGTGATCTTTATACTGATAATCGCAGCAAGTCCTTCTCGAATATCTTCTCCCGAAAGATTGCCCTCTTTTTCTTTCAGAATCTTGTTCTTTTTCGCATAATCATTAAATGTCTTTGTAATTGCGTTACGGAAACCGGTAAGATGCGTGCCACCTTCCGGTGTTGTAATATTATTAACAAAGCTGTATGTACCTTCCTGATAAGAGCTGTTATGCTGCATCGCTACTTCAACATAAATATCATCTCTTTGTCCTTCGCAATAAATGATCTGGTCATACAAAGGATCTTTATGACGATTCAGGTAAGAGACATATTCTTTGATTCCGCCTTCGTAATGAAATTCTCTGACTTTTGGCTCTTCTAATCTTTCATCTGTTAAAACAATCTTGATACCTTTTGTCAAAAATGCCATTTCACGCAGTCTCTGTCTTAAAGTATCAAAGTCATATTCGGTATCTTCAAAAATTTCTTTGTCCGGCTGGAATACAACTTCGGTTCCGGTATGATCCGTTGTACCGATCTCTTTTAACGGATACATTACTTTTCCACGCTCGTATCTTTGATTATATTTCTTTCCATTCTGGTGAATGGTAACTTCAAGCCATTCAGAAAGTGCATTTACAACAGAAGCACCTACACCATGGAGACCACCGGATACTTTATATCCGCCACCACCAAACTTACCACCGGCATGAAGAATCGTAAAGACAAATTCAACAGCCGGTAAACCTGCTTTATGGTTGATACCGGTAGGAATACCTCGTCCATTATCTACGACCCTGATAGAATTTCCTTTTTGAATAAATACCTGAATTTCAGTACAATATCCTGCTAATGCTTCATCAACTGCATTGTCTACAATCTCATAGACCAGATGATGCAGACCTCGTGTGGAAGTGCTGCCGATATACATACCAGGTCTTTTACGAACCGCCTCTAATCCTTCTAATATTTGGATCTGATCCGCTCCATATTCTCCATTCACTTCTGTTCCCATATGTTCCTCCATTCCTATGTTATGTACTCTCAAAATTTTATAAATTCCGATAGTACATTGTTACTTACTTTTTATAATCTTCTTAGCACACACATTCAATCCAAATGAATTGATTTTTTTATTAAACTACTCTTTTTCTATAAATACTGTACCTTCTTTTATTCTAAAAATCCTATCTAAAGTCAATCTGCTATCAATAAATTCTTCAATACCCGTGCAGGTAATGATTGTTTGAATATCGTGAATACTATCTAGCAGATAATTTTGTCTGTTGCGGTCTAACTCTGATAAAACATCATCCAATAATAAAACGGGAGAATCTCCGGTCATATTTTTGACGATCTCTATCTCTGCAAGTTTCAGAGAAAGTGCACATGTTCTTTGCTGTCCCTGTGAACCATATTTTCGAATGTCAATATCCTTATTCATAAAACAAAGATCATCTCTATGTGGTCCTACACTTGTAGAGAAAAGTTTTTTATCGCGTTCTCTGTAATTATTTAACTTATTTGCAAATTCATCAATAGTAACATCCGGCTCATAAAGCATTTGTAAATGTTCTTTGTTACCGGTAAGGTTTTCATTTACCTTTGTTACAGTTTCTCCAATTTCCTCAATGAACTGACTGCGTCTTTTTATAATTGATTCACCATATTGTAAAAGCTGCATATCCCATATATCTAAAGTATCTTCTAAAGAAGGCTGAAAACTTATCTGCTTTAACAGTTTATTTCGCTGCATCAGAATTTTGTTATATTCTTTCAGATCATGCAAATAAACCTGATCGAGCTGGCATAATTCCATATCAATAAATTTTCTTCTCTCCGCAGGACCGTTTTTTACAATTCTTAGATCTTCCGGTGAAAAAAATATTACATTTAACAGACCAAGCAATTCGCTGGATCGTTTGATCGGAATTCCATCTATTGCGATTCCCTTGCCTTTGTTCTTTTTTAGATGCATATCAATCCGATGTGTCATTTCTTTTTTGGTCAGATGCAATCTGATATGTGCTTCTTCTTTACCAATGCTGACCAATTCTTTATCTTTGCTTCCTTTATGGGATTTTGTTGTTCCACATACGAAAACAGCTTCCAGCAGATTGGTTTTGCCCTGTGCATTATCGCCATACAATATATTAGTATTTGGATGAAAGTCAATCTTTGCAAATTCATAGTTTCTGAAATTGCCTACTTCTAGAGAATCAACATGCATATATTATTCACCGATTACAGTTACCTGCTGTCCTTTATATTCTACCACATCATTTGGGTAGATTTTTTTTCCTCTGCGGGTATCTATTTCTCCATTGACTTTGACTTCTCCATTTTGAATTACAATTTTGGCTTCTACACCGGATGATACCATATTTGCAAGCTTTAAAAGCTGACCAAGTTTGATGTAATCATCACTAATTACTACTGCTTCCATTTTTACCTCGATTCTTTCTTACATACCATACATTCAAAAAATTATTTATCTTTACAAACTCTGTTTTTATTTATAATGCAGAAAAACTAAGCTTTCTGATTATCATACATTAAAATTAACCGGAAGGATCAGATAAATATAGCTTTCTTCTTTATCTCTGATAAAGCATGGTGCTTTCGGATTGATCATATAAATTGTAATTTCTTCTTCATCTATAACACGAAGAGCATCCATTAAAAATCTTGGATTAAATCCAATCAAGATATCTTTTCCTTCTTTTGTAGCACTAATTTCTTCATCCATAGAACCAATTGATGAATGCATATTAAATCCCATACTATCATCTTTGATATCAATAATAACCGGCTTTTTGTCGGATTCTTTGATCAATAAGGTAGTACGGTCAATACAATCTAACATTTCTTTTTTGTTTACCGTGAGTTTCGTCTCATAGTCACTTGAAAGCATTTTATCGATTTTATAATATTCTCCCTCGATCAATCTGGAAAGAACGATTGTATTTTCAAATTCAAATAAAGCGTGTTTGTCTGTGAAGTAAATATTTACATCATCATCCATACCACCATTTAAGATCTTGCTGATCTCTATTAAGGTTTTTCCCGGAATAATAACGCTGACTTCGTCATAACTATTTTTAAGTTCGATATTACGGATAGAAATTCTGTGGCCATCCAGAGAAACAACTTTTAATTTATTTCCGTTCACCTCGAAAAGTTCACCTGTCATAACTTTTGTATTTTCATTATCAGAAATGGAAAATACTGTCTGACGGATTACTTCTTTTAGAGAAAACTGTGAAATAGTAATATTATTATTTTTTACAATTTGAGGAAGAAATGGAAATTCTTCCGTTGGTTTTGCAGAAATATTAAATTTAGCTTTTCCTCCACTAATATTCATGACATAATTATCATCTACCGAGATCGTTACTTCATCCGATGGAAGTTTACGAATGATTTCAAAAAAGACTTTTGCATTAATAGCAACGGAACCTTCTTCTATGATCTGACCATCAATGATAGTTTCGATGCCAATCTCAAGATCATTGGCAATGAGTTTGATAATGTTATCTTTTACTTCAAGTACAAGGCATTCTAAGATTGCCATAGTCGATTTACCGGGAATTGCCTTTAAAGCAATATTGATACCTTCGATTAACTTCGATTTATCACAAATGATGTTCATGTGTATAACTCCTTTCAAAAAAGCCAAATAAAAATATATAAATAATTATAGTCATTTTGTCGTAGCAGTAGTATTAGAGGCTGTGAATAAGTTGAAAAGTGGTTCAAGCCCATAATACATGCTGTTCGAGTGAAAAAAACAACTTAAAAATAATCTGTTGATTTATGTTCAGAAGTACGTTTTTGTTAACAAATCACAAAAACAGAAAAAAATTGTGAATCTGAGTTATCAACCGTTTTTGTTGACATGTTAATTTTAGATTAACAAATTTACACAGCTACTGGGGATCAATCTTTTTCTTCAGAACATCAATATTCTGGATTGTTTCTGCATCATTCTCAGCAATTTTATTTTCAATGATCTCTACGCTGTGTAATACCGTAGAATGATGCCTGTTGCCAAGTTTATTGCCAATCTCGGCAAGAGGGCTGGTCGTAAGTTCACGGCATATATACATACAGATATGACGAGGGTATGCGATATTACTGCTTCTTTTATTAGAAAGAATATCTTTAACCGTAATGCCAAAGTGATCTGCTACTGTTTCTAATATATAGTCGATCGTGATAGGACGTTTGATATCCGGGTTGATTTTATCTGATAAAGCTTCCTTTGCGAGATCCATCGTAACTTCCTTACCGCATAAGCTTGAAAATGAGATAACTTTATTAATAGCTCCCTGAAGCTCACGGATATTGGAAATGATATTGCTGGCAATAAAATCAAGGATAGAATCGTCGATATGGATATTTTCCTGATCAACCTTGGAACGCAGGATTGCCATACGGGTTTCATAGGTAGGTGCTTTTACATCCACGGTGATACCCATTTCAAATCGTGAACGGAATCGTTCGTCTAAGGTTGTCATTGTAGAAGGATGCTTATCGGAAGAAATAATAACCTGCTTCTTTGAGTCCGTTAAATGACTAAATGTAAAGAAAAATTCCTGCTGGGTTGCCTCTTTACCGATGATGAACTGGATATCATCAATTAAAAGAACGTCAACGTTTTCTCTGTATTTTTCACGAAAAGCTTTTAATGACTGGGAATGATCGTTGTTACTGCCTCGAACGGCTTCAACGATTTCATTCGTAAATTTCTCGCTTGTAACATAAACGACACGCTTAGAAGGATCGTTTTCTAAGATATAGTTTGCAATCGCATGCATCAAATGTGTCTTTCCAAGCCCGGCACCTCCATAAATATAGAGAGGGTTAATGCTTTCACCAGGCTTTTCAGCTACCTTTAAAGATGCGGCTTGTGCAAAGTCGTTGTTATCACCGACAATAAAAGTATCAAATGTATAATTAGGATTTATATTAGAAGGAATATTTCTTTTTACCTCAGGAGCCTTTGTTTTATTCTCTCTGTTGATAGGATCTAATTCCGATAAAGAAATAAACTTTAGCTGGTAATGTACGCCTGTAATCTCTTCAATAGAAGCAGCAAGAAAAGTGGAATACTTCTTTTGAATAAAAGATTTACTGTCTCCAATCTCTGTGTCATCAATTAAGATTGTCAGCAGATTATCCTGAACAGAATATACATTTAACTTCTTAATAAAGGTACGAAATACTACGTCTGATATAGAAAATGCAATATGCATATGTTCCAAAATCTTGTTCCAATTTTGTTGTAATTCATATTCCAATTTTTTTTCCTCTTTTCTATATTTATTGTAATGTCAGACTATATACCGGTAGAGTTTCTTCTATTATATAGTTACAAAAGAAAAAAACGGTATCTAGAACACAAAATTTAAAATATCATGTAAAGCGTTCAGATGTGCCTGAAATAGAGCCTGTCTATAGGCAACAAATAACACATCATACCTTATCTATTTTATATCAAAATAGGCGAAAATACAAGGAACATATTGGGGATAATTCATATATTAGACTGCTTTTTTAAAAAAAGAGAAAGAAAAACCTGAAATCGCGTTAAAATTGCACCCAAAAGTTTTCAACATAGAAAAAAAGGCAGGAAAAATATCATATATTGGATGTGGAAAAAAATAAGATTGATGAAAAAAAGCGAGTTATCCACAAAAGAAGAAAAAGGAAGGTTATTAAATTAATAACAATTCAAAATCACAAAAAATGGCAGTTTTTCAGCAAAAAAGTGGATAATGTTAATAAAATTGTGGAAAACTAATAACAGTGGTGTTAGTTATAAAAAGTTATAAACAATTTGTGCACAAATTGTTTATAACTTTTTATGGAACATATATTCTATCTACTTATGTAGAATAGCATAAATAAAGGAAAAATTGTGTGATTAGTCTATTGGTGTATTATGTGAATATTAGTATTATCATATTGTAGAATAAAAATATAATGATTTGTGTTTCTACCTATTATAATATGATTTGTTTTTAGTAGAATTGGTAATGTGTATATTTTTTAAATAACAATGAACAAAATGCACATGTGTATAAAATTGTGCATAAGTCACAAAATGATATTGGAATATCCGTATGGCGAAGTTTTTAATAAAGTGGCCTGCATACCAAAATGTCATAGTAATAAAACGCAAAGCAGGATTGATTCAAATAAGATCCGGATTTTATCTAATGACAGGTAAAATGTGACATAATTTTTAAAATGTTATGGAGAATGAGAGAGTTTGTAGGAAAGTGTGAAAAAAGAAACTAATGGAGAGAAAATAATAAGGAGTGTAAAAAAAGCTTGACTATTTTTTACTTTGCTTGTATAATATGAGATACACGTGATTTTGCGTATAATTATTGATGAATTTAAGGAGGTGTATTCACAATGAAGATGACATTTCAGCCAAAGAAGAAGTCTAGAAGTAGAGTTCATGGTTTCAGAAAGAGAATGCAGACATCTAATGGAAGAAAAGTTTTAGCAAATAGAAGAGCAAAAGGAAGACATAAGTTATCTGCATAGGTCGCATTTATGTGGCCTTTTCTTCTATCATAATTTTCTTTTTTATAGAGGGTTTGTTGCATTGAATTCAATTAAAAAAAACAGAGAGTTTTTAAATGTTTATCATCGTGGAAAATCCTATGCTAATAAGTATTTGGTAATGTATGTTCTCAAGAATGATTCGGAGGAGAACAGATTTGGAATTACAGTTAGTAAAAAAGTTGGTAACAGTGTTGTAAGGCATAGGGTTACACGGTTGATAAGAGAAAGTATTCGTTTAAATTTGGAACAGTTTGAAAAAGGGTTTGACATTGTAATAGTAGCAAGAAATACGGCTAAGGAAAGAAGTTATTTTGATGTGGAAAGTGCATTATTACATTTAGGTAGGCTGCACAAAATAGTGATGAGATGATTTTAAATGAAAAAAATAATGATTTTTCTTATAAATTTATATCGTAAGTATATATCTCCCTTAAAAGGAAGACCGTCATGTATCTATACTCCAACATGCTCGCAGTATGCAATACAGGCTTTGGAAAAGTACGGCTTTTTGAAGGGGGGTTTTTTAGCTGTTAAGAGGATTTTAAGATGTCATCCTTTTGCGAAAGGAGGATATGATCCGGTTCCTTAAATTAGAAAGTACCGGAAAAATATTATGATGAGCGCAATATTAACAACTTACCAGGGAGCTTTTTTAGGGCCGATTGCCCGTGTACTCGGAAAGATTCTTGAGGCAATTTATTATGTATTGTCACTTGTAGGAATTGAAAATACAGGTATTTGTATTGTTTTATTTACATTTTTGGTAAATGCATTGATGCTTCCGCTTCAGATTAAGCAACAAAAGTTTGCTAAAATGTCGAATATAATGAATCCTGAAATCATGGCGATTCAGAACAAATATAAAAATAAAAAAGATCAGGCATCCCAGCAGAAGATGTCAATGGAAACGCAGGCTGTATATCAGAAATACGGTGTCAGTCCGGCAAGCGGATGTCTTCCATTGTTGATCACATTTCCTATTTTATTTGCTTTGTATCGTGTTATTTATAATATTCCGGCTTATGTAAATCAGGTATATGATATTTATGCCGGTGTTGCTGGAAATTTAAAAGATTTAGATATTACGGTAGCACAGTTAGCTGACTTTATGAAAACAAAAACTTATGTAGTAACAAATGCGGTAAATGATGCTGCGAAAACTGCTGCAAAGACGGATATTAAATGTTATATAGATGTCATCGGTCAGTTTAACCAGGAGGCCTGGGACAAGTTAAAGAATATGGATGTGATACAGAATGCGAAAGGTGCAAAACAAGTATTAAAGGAAATTACAAGTACATCAACGCGTGCAGCATCAATTAATTCTTTTTTTGGAATGAACATTGCAGATGCACCTAAAGTCCCATTTGTTGGTGGAAACGCTTTGACACTTGGTTTCAGCATTCCTGTTTTTTCTGTTATTACACAGATTATAAGTACAAAGTTAAGTATGGCAGGTACACCACAGCAGAATATGCAGGATAATCCTACTGCAAATTCTATGAAGACAATGAATACGGTAATGCCATTTGTAACAGGTGTTATGTGTTTTATGTTCCCAATCGGTGTTGGTTTATACTGGGTAGCCGGTAATGTATTTAGAATTTTTCAGCAGCTTTTCATTAATCTGTATTTTAGTAAAGTAGATATGGAAGAAATGTTAGCAAAGAATGCCGAAAAAGCCAGAGAGCGTATGATCAAGCGAGGTATTGATCCGGATAAGGTTCAGAATTATGCTAAGACGAAGACAAGCACAATCAACAAGAATACAGGATCACAGCCTAAGAAGAATACTGCAAATGTAAATAAAGCTGTTAATAAGGCAAAGAAGAGCGATTATAAGCGTCCTGAAAATTCAAAATACAAAGAAGGCAGTATTGCGGCATATGCAAATATGTTAAACCGCGATAAATCGCAAGATACAAAGAAAAATTAGAAAAATTTGTCATAAACATGATTAAATAGTCTTTATAAAGTGAAGTTGAAATGCAAACCGGAGATTTGCATGGAAAAAGCAGTTATAGATAATATAAAATGTGGACAAGTATGTACGAAAAAGGAGAGATATATAATGGAATGGAAAGAGTTTTCAGCTAAAACAACAAATGAAGCATTAACAAATGCATTGATCGAATTTAATACATCAAGTGATAAAGTAGAATATGAAGTGGTAGAGAAAGAGTCTTCTAAGCTTCTTGGTCTGATCAACAAGCCTGCCATCATCCGCGTACGTTTGAAGATGGGATATGAAGAAATTGCAAAAGATTTTTTAGTAAAAGTATTTCATGCAATGAATATGGAAGTTGAAGTAGAAGCCATTTATCATGAAGATGAAAATACGATGGATATCGAGCTGACAGGAAACGAAATGGGAATCCTTATCGGTAAAAGAGGAAATACATTGGATTCTTTGCAATATCTTGTAAGCCTTGCTGTAAACCGCAATTCAGAAAGTTATATTAAAGTAAAACTTGATACAGAAAATTATCGTGAGCGTCGTAAAGAAACACTGGAAAACCTTGCTCATAATCTTGCTCATAAAGTAAAAAGAATTCACAAACCGGTTTATTTAGAGCCTATGAATCCTTATGAGAGAAGAATTATCCATTCTGCATTACAAAAAGATAAATATGTAGAAACACATAGCGAAGGAGAAGAACCATATCGTAAAGTGGTTATTACCTTGAAAGACGGCGTGGATACCGGTTATGAAAATCGTGGAAGATATTCTCGTAATCGTTCCTATGGAAAGAATAATTATCGCAAACCATATAATAAGAAAAATGCATATAACAGAGATGAAAGTGTAGAAGAGACAGTTTCAACAGATGTAGAAGCATAGTCAGGTCTGCATAAAATAATCCGAATCAAAAAGTATGTGTTTGATGAGATGGTAAGGGGGCTGGAAGACAGCTCCCTTTTTTGTGAAATAGGAAAAAGACTTTTTGTGTATTGGAGGAAGTTCAATGGAATTTGATACAATTGCCGGTATTGCCAGTGGAATGGGTGGAGGAATCGGAATTATAAGAATCAGTGGACCGGAAGCTTTAAAAGCAGCCGGTGCTATCTTCCGGAAAAAAAAATATCTGAAAGATCCAAAGAAAGAATGGGATCAGGCTTATTTTGAAAAAAAAGAGACACACACGATCCATTATGGAATGATCGTCAATGAAGATGGATCGATGTTAGATGAAGTAATGGTTCTTTTGATGAAAGCTCCCAGAAGTTATACTTGTGAAGATGTTGTTGAAATTGATTCTCATGGTGGTCCTTTTTTGGTACAAAAGATTCTAAAGAGAATATTGCATCAGGGTGTCAGATTAGCAGAACCCGGAGAATTTACAAAAAGAGCTTTCTTAAATGGACGTATTGATCTTGCACAGGCTGAAGCTGTTATGAAGATGATATCTTCAAAAGGAGAATTTGCGTTAGAAAGTGCAACGAAACAGTTAGAAGGACGTGTCTCAGGATATATTGAAGAAATCCGACAGGAAATTTTGCATAATATGGGATATATTGAAGCAGCATTAGATGATCCTGAACATTATGAACTGAATGGATTTTCAGAAAAATTGCATGAAATGCTTCAAAAAGAATGTAATCGTTTGCAAGAGCTTCTGGATAATTTTGAAAATGGACGAATGAAGTCAGAAGGTATCAATACTGTAATCGTAGGAAAGCCAAATGCCGGAAAATCATCTTTAATGAATCTTTTGCTTGATGAAGAAAGAGCGATTGTTACGAATATAGCCGGAACAACGCGTGATATATTGGAAGAAACCGTTCATATAGGTAATATTGTGTTGAATTTAGTAGATACGGCAGGAATTCATGATACAGAAGATATTGTGGAACATATGGGTGTTGAAAAGGCAAAAGAATATCTTGGACAGGCTGATTTTATTATTTATGTTGTGGATGCAAGTATTCCTCTGGACGAAGCAGATCATAAGATTATAGAACTTCTTTCAGATAAGAAAGGAGTAATCTTAAAAAATAAATCAGATTTGGAAAAGAATCTTGATGACAAAGAACTTGAACAAAAATTGCATTGGGATTGTATTGATTTCTCAAGCAAAACGACAAAGGGACTTTCGAAACTGGAAAAATATATTACAGATTCTTTCTTAGAAGGAAACATTTCTTATAATGACCAGATTTATCTGACCAGTGTAAGACATCGTGATGCGGTTGAAAAAGCAGTAGTAAGTTTAAAACAGACAATGCAGACGATTGAAGATGGAATGCCGGAAGATCTGTTTATTATTGATATGATGGATGCTTATGAAAAGTTGGGACTGATCAATGGAGAGACAGCTTCGGAAGATCTGGTCAATAAAATATTCAAAGAATTTTGTATGGGAAAATAAGTGTCAGATGGGAAAAGGAGTATGAATAATGTCTTATATATATGAAAGTTATGATGCTGTTGTGATAGGAGCCGGTCATGCAGGATGTGAAGCAGCATTGGCTCTTGCGCGGCTTGGTTTTCGTACTTTGGTCTTTACGGTCAGCATTGACAGTGTTGCAATGATGCCGTGCAACCCAAACGTTGGCGGAAGCTCGAAAGGACACCTGGTTCGCGAAATAGATGCTCTGGGTGGAGAAATGGGTAAGAATATTGATAAAACATATATCCAGTCTAAAATGTTAAATATGTCAAAAGGACCTGCAGTTCATTCTTTGCGTGCACAGGCAGATAAGAAGGATTACAGCCGGTCAATGCGTATGGTTTTGGAAAATACAGATAATCTGACGATCAAGCAGGGTGAAGTTGCAAAAATCCTTGTAGAGGATGGAAAAGTTACAGGTGTTGTTACTGCTTCCGATGCACAATATCCTTGCAAAGCTGTTGTTATGTGTACGGGAACTTATCTGAATGCCCGTTGTGTCTATGGTGATGTCAGTAATTATACAGGACCAAACGGATTATCGGCAGCCAATCATCTGACACAGTCTTTGTTAGATCTTGGCGTTGATATCAGACGGTTTAAAACAGGTACACCGGCTAGAGTAGATAAAAGAACGATTGATTTTAGTAAAATGGAAGAGCAGTTTGGTGATGAAAAAGTTGTTCCTTTTTCGTTTACAAATACACCGGAAGATATTGAGAAAGAGCAGATTTCCTGCTGGCTTACTTATACAAATGAGAAGACACATAAGATCATCATGGATAATATTGACCGTTCGCCTCTCTATTCAGGAAATATCAAAGGCACAGGTCCACGTTATTGTCCATCAATTGAAGATAAAGTAGTACGTTTTGCTGATAAGAACCGTCATCAGGTTTTTTTGGAGCCGGAGGGTAATTATACAAATGAAATGTATGTGGGAGGTATGTCAAGTTCATTGCCGGAAGATGTGCAATATGAAATGTATCATTCTGTTCCGGGATTGGAGCATGCGACGATTGTGAGAAATGCCTATGCGATTGAATATGATTGTATCAACCCGGTGCAATTAAAAGCTTCATTGGAATTTAAAGATATATCGGGATTTTTTAGTGCCGGACAGGCAAATGGAAGTTCAGGATATGAAGAAGCCGCAGCACAGGGTATCATTGCCGGAATCAATGCAGCACAAAAGCTTGCTGGAAAAGAACCATTGATCTTAGATCGTTCGCAGGCTTACATAGGTGTACTGATCGATGATCTGATTACAAAGGGAACGAATGAGCCGTATCGAATGATGACATCACGCGCAGAATATCGTCTGCTCTTAAGACAGGATAATGCAGATATTCGTTTGACCGGTATTGGTCATGATATTGGTTTGATATCCGATGAACGATATGATAAATTATGTAAAAAAATGGAACTTATTAAAAAAGAAATTCAACGCTTGGAAAAAACTACAATCGGTGCAACAAAAGAAGTACAGAAATTCTTGGAAAAAAACGGAAGTACACTTTTGCAATCCGGTGCAACATTAGCTGAGCTTTTGAAAAGACCGGAATTGTCATATGATCTTCTTGCAGAAATTGATACAGACAGAGAAAGCCTTCCGGCAGATGTCTGTGATCAGGTTAATATTAACTTAAAATACGATGGATATATCAAGAGACAGGAACGACAGGTTGCCCAATATAAAAAGCTGGAAAATAAGAAAATACCGGAAGATATTGATTATGATGACGTATACAGTTTGAGAAAAGAAGCAACGCAAAAGTTAAAGGAGTTTCGTCCTGCTTCTGTCGGACAGGCATCCCGTATTTCAGGTGTATCACCGGCTGATATTTCGGTGCTGCTCGTTTATCTCGAAAGAAAGTAGGGAAGATGGTGTAAAACGAGTTTGATGAGTCGGGATTGACTGAGCTGGAAGCGAGGGGTGCTTCTTGTATGAAGGGCAAGAAGATGGAAAAAATAGTTTGATAAATCGGGATTTTATGGAGAGTCACCGTTATGATTAGAGAATTTCAAAGAGATGATATAAACAAGGTTGCGGATATATGGTTGGATACAAATATAAAGGCACATAATTTTATCCCCTCCCAATACTGGAAAAGCAACTTCAAATCAGTAAAAGAAGCACTGTCACAATCAGAGGTTTATGTGTATGAGTATGATACAGAAATACAGGGCTTTATAGGCTTAAATGATGAATATGTTGAGGGTATTTTTGTTTCTGGTGAAATGCAATCGCAGGGTATAGGTAAAATTCTGCTGAATTATGCAAAGGATAAAAGGAATAAGTTACTCTTGAACGTATACAAAAAGAACGCACAGGCAATATCCTTTTATAAGAGAGAAGAATTTGAAATTCAGCATAGTGGCTTGGATGAGGCTACCGGAGAAAAAGAGTATGTAATGACATGGCAACAGAAATAAAAATGCTAATTCGCGAGGTAGACTAAAAAACGGAAAAGCGAGAAAAAGTATAGTATAAATAGCAAAGTAAGCAATTGTTTTATAGGAAAATGTAATGAACTAAATTTTGCTTAGGCAGGAAAGATACTCTGCAACAGAGTGTTTGTAAGTTAGAAATAAAGATATTATTCTACTTGTAGTGGGTTTTATTGAAATGGGAAAGTTTACTTTTTAGAAAATACAATTAGATATATGTAATAAATGGAAAAGAGGGTTATATGAAAGAATTTTTGAAAAAATCAGCAAGTGCATTGTCAATTGAACTTACAGATGAAATGTTAGAAAAATTTCAAATATATTTTGATTTTCTTTTGGAGACAAATAAATCTTTGAATTTAACAGCAATTACAGAAATGAAAGATGTTGTATTAAAACATTTTGTTGATAGTATATCGATTGTTTCTTATTTTGATCTGAAAGGTAAAAAGGTAATTGATGTAGGAACAGGTGCAGGCTTTCCGGGAATCCCTTTAGCTATATTAAACCCGGATACAGAATTTGTATTAGCTGATTCAATAAAAAAAAGATTACATTTTATTGACCAGGTTACAGAAAAGTGCGATCTGAAAAATGTTACTACTGTTCATGGCAGGGCAGAAGATCTTGGACAAGATACGATGTATCGTGAACAATTTGATTATTGTGTATCAAGAGCAGTAGCATCATTGCCTGTCTTATTGGAACTTTGTATTCCGTTTGTAAAGCAGAATGGTTATTTTGTTTCTTACAAAAGTGAAACATTGCAACAGGAGTTAGGACAAGCAAAGCATGCAATGCAGGAATTGAACTGTTCTTTATATCAGGAATATTCATATACTTTACCGGAAACGGATTATTATAGAGTGTTAGCGGCTTTTTCTAAAAATGGTTCTTTGAAGAAAAAGTATCCAAGACAGGCTGGAAAACCAAAAAGGAACCCGTTATAATGGAGAGGTAGTGCATAAGTATAATAAGTTTCAAAAGATAACAAAATAAAAAAGCAAAGCAGATAACAGAAAAATGATATTGACTGAGCTGAAGGCGAGGAATGCTTCTTGTTCGTAGGCAAGAAGACGAAACGTAAAATGAGTTTGATAAATTGGTATTTGCTTTTTAAGATGTATGGATCAATCAAATAATGTTTTGTTAAGCAGATAACAAAGCCAAGAAGTACGGTTTCTATCAGCGTAAAATATAATAAATTGACTAACAAAGGTGTTAATAAGAGCATGATTTGTATTATGTTCTTTTAACATCTTTTTTATATGAAAAATTAGAATGTTTGTCAAATAAAATAAAGAAAATAGATAGCATGTTTTATAAAAAAATGATTATATGCATAATAAAATATAGATAAAAATGGATTGTATGGTTTGATGGAATAGAAGAAAATTAAAATGAATTTTGAATGAAATAGTAAAGAAAGTAGGTTGCGGCTTTATTAAATAAAAACAGGGGGTGCATGTTTGATAAAATAAAGAAGAAAATACTATGTAGGCTTTATGAAATAAAAGTAAGATTGTATGCTTAAAAAATATAGATGTTTTGATTGAAATATTAATACAGTAAAATGTTGATATAGAGAAAGATGAAATTATTAATGCCAAGAAAAATTTAATAATAGATACGAGGAGATGACCTGGTAATGCAGCAATATATATTAATAGAAAAGTTGAAAAAATACATATCGGAAAATAATAAAATAATACAAAAGCTTCATTTTATAATAATGTATTATAATGATATTTTGTTAGTTTTAAAAAGTAATACGTCAGATCAGAAAAAACAAAATTGCTTGAAAAATATTAAACATAAATACCAGTTTTCATTTGATTGTTTGAAAAATAAATTTAATCTTATATCCTTAGCTGAAATTCAAATAAATTATAAATCAGAAAATTTGTATCAAAAATGTCATGATAATAAAAAGAAGTTGCAAACTAGTTTATTGAAGATACAAATGCAAAATACTTTCTTTTATGATTTGATTCGGACATTAGAGGAAGATGAAAATACAGAATATTTTATTGCAGATGAAATTATCACACCTGAGATACAAGAAGATACTCAATTTAATTATAATAAGGAAAAATTGTCAGAAAAATCATTTTATGAAATGACATGTATAGTTAATGGTATTTTAAATGAAAATTTGATAAAGGCAATTTCACATCTTAATTATTTAAATCGACATATAACGGATGGCTCTAACATGGAAAATAAGATACAAATTAAATTGGCAGTCGAAGAAATAGAAAAGATTAAGCAAAAGATATCTTTGATAAAACAACAGTTAAATGTTTTTAAGAACTTTGAAAAATAAGTATCACTGTGATTTTAAAAGACAGAATTTAAAATATAAAAAATGTTTCGAGTTTACTATAGAGAATGATAATAGATATGATTGTTTTGATTTATATCGCACAATAATGTTTCACGTGAAACATAATATTAGTGTATACTCATATAGAAATGAAAAATATAATGAAATATAAGATACACATTATTATTAAAAAGTTGTTTTTATTATTACCAGAAAATATGTAAAAAACTAAAAATACTGGTAAAAAATATTTATATTATATCCAGAAAAAATAATAAATACTAAATTGATTGAACTGGCATAATGTTTCACGTGAAACATTATACCAGTTCAAATTATATAGTAACGGAAAATATAATAAATAATAAGACGTAAATAATTAATGAAGAGTAGTTTTTTTATATCATTGGTATTAAAAAGTATGCATGAAAAAACACAAAAAGGAGCAAAAACATCTATTATATAAATATAATTATCAGTTGATTATCCTTATATAATGTTTCACGTGAAACATTATGCTAATATCTTATAGGTAATAACATAAAATATAGAGAATAATTGAATATAAATAGAATTATATAATAAATTGGTAGATATGAATATGAAATGAAATAAATGATTTTATTGAAAACAAATTAAAGAACTCCTGATATAAAAAGAATAGTTGATTGATTTTATACAAGATAAAATAACAACTATCTGATTAGGTGTTATCGTATAAATAAAAAATGATTATATGAAATGGAGCAACGACTAGCTGATTAGTGCTATAACATAAATAAAAAATGATTATATGAAACGGAACAATGACTAGCTGATCAGGTGTTATCGTATAAATAAAAAATGATTATATGAAACGGAGCAACAACCAGCAGATTAGTGTTATCGCTTAAATAAAAAATGATTATATGGAACGGAGCAACAACTAGCTGATTAGTGTTATCGTATAAATAAAAAATGATTATATGAAACGGAATAATGACTAGCTGATTAGGTGTTATCGTATAAATAAAAATTGATTATATGAAATGAAACAATTCATTTGAAATGGGACTTTTTGCAAAAAAGGCAAAGGATGATAACTGAAAATAAATAAAAGGGTAATATATTTAAAATGTTTTATTTAGAAAACATAATAACATTTTGTTATAAAGAGTATAGTGGTTAATTACATATCTATATTTTTTATTAGCAATAAAATATGTGTAATTAGAGTGTTTTTAACTGGACATTGTTAAAAATGTTTCACGTGAAACATTAATTGCTATATCTAACAAAAAAGTAACATATATACATATCACGGTATATATTTCTATAAAATGAAAAAAAAATATTGGCAGACAGATAAAATATATTTCTTTGTTTCCACTCTATTCAGTTAAACATATTTTAACGGAAAATGCTGATTTCAAAAAAATTGAACAAATAAAAAATTATTTTATATGCAATATTCTATAGAAATTTTATACGATTATATATTATAATAATACATAGACTATTGATAAAATTATATTTGGAAAGGATGAAAAAATGGGCAGGGTAATAGCAATATCAAATCAAAAAGGTGGAGTTGGTAAAACAACAACAGCTATTAATCTTTCTGCTTGTTTGGCAGAAAAAAAACAAAAAGTTTTAGTGATAGATATGGACCCGCAGGGCAATGCAACCAGTGGATTGGGAGTTGAAAAAGCATCCGTAGAACATTCCAGCTATGAAGTGCTTTTAGACGATATTTCAATTACAGATGCGATGGAACGGTCTGTATGCGATAATTTATATGTTGTTCCATCTGAACGAGGATTAGCAGGAGCAGAAATTGAATTAATCGGTAAAAATGAAAGAGAGTATGTATTAAAGGAAAAGGTAGATCAAGTAAAAGATCAATTTGATTTTATAATTATTGATTGTCCTCCATCATTAAATATATTAACGGTAAATGCGATGACAACAGCGGATACTGTATTAGTACCAATTCAGTGCGAATATTATGCATTGGAGGGACTTAGCGAATTGTTATATACAATTGAATTAGTTAAAGAACGGTTGAACAGCAAGTTAGAGATAGAGGGTGTTGTCTTTACTATGTATGATGCTAGAACATGTTTATCATTACAAGTGGTGGAAAATGTAAAGGAAAACCTACAGCAAAATATCTATAAGACAATTATTCCAAGAAATATTCGATTGGCGGAAGCTCCAAGTTATGGCATGCCAATTAATTTATATGACAGTAAATCTGCCGGAGCAGAGGGATATCGTAATTTGGCTGAAGAAGTATTGGAAAGGGGAAAAGAATAATGCCACAAAAAAGAGGATTAGGAAGTGGAATTGATGTTTTGATTCCAAAAGCACAAGGAAAAAAAAAAGGAGAAGAAAAAAAGAAAGTAGTCAAAGAAGTAGTAAAAGAGGTAGTGAAAGAGTTAGAGACAATACCGATTAATAAAATTGAACCAAATCAATCACAGCCAAGAAAAAATTTCAACGAGGATTCTTTGCAGGAATTAGCTGATTCTATTAAACAGCATGGATTGATAGAACCATTGATTGTTCAAAAAGGGAAAAAAGGATTCTATCAGATTATTGCAGGAGAAAGAAGATGGCGTGCTGCCAAAATAGCAAATCTGAAGGAAGTTCCTGTTGTAATCAAAGATTACACGAAACAGGAAGTTATGGAAATTGCATTAATCGAGAATATTCAACGAGAAGATTTGAATCCAATCGAAGAAGCAGAAGCATATGATAGCCTAATTAAAGAATTTCACTTGAAACAGGATGAAATTGCCGAAAAAGTCTCTAAAAGCAGAGTCGCAATTACAAATGCATTACGGTTGTTAAAGCTTGATGAAAGAGTCCGGACCATGCTGGTAGAAGATAAATTGAAAAGTGGACATGCAAGAGCATTGCTTGCAATTGAAAATAATGATTTACAATATGAAACAGCAGTTCAGGTTTTTGATCAGAAATTAAGTGTACGAGAAACAGAAAAACTAGTGAAGAAAATTCTTCTTCCAAAAGCAGAAAAAAAAGAAGATGAAAAAAATAATGATGCGCAAATGAAAACCATATATCAGAATTTTGAAGAAAAATTAAAAATGATAATGGGTACAAAGGTGAATATTAATCATGGGAAAAAAGGAAAAGGCAAGATAGAAATTGAATATTATTCACCGGATGAATTTGATCGTATTATGGAATTAATGACAAAAATAGCAGATAAAAACTAAAATAGTATGATTGCGAATTAGCGAACAAATATTTCTGCGTAGCAGAAAGTAGAGCTCTGCAAGAGCGCATTTGTGAGTTTGAAGTAGAATCCAGGATATAATAATTCCAAAATCCAAGCATTATATGCTTGACGCACTTCGTGCTTATTGATTTTGTCATTCCTGAATTCTGCACAAGAAAGTAAACTCTCTTGTGTTGCGAATCCAGGATGTAGTAGTTTTTTCATAATTACATAAATAAAAATATGCAGAAAAGAGGATAAACAAGAATGAAATTATTTGAACAGTATAATATTGATATCGGATATGTAGTAATGGGAATGGCTGGAGTAATTCTTATCATGTTGATCTTATTGATCGTTACAATGGCAAAGAATGCCAGTATGCGTAAAAAATATAAGATTTTTATGAATGGTGAGAATGGCAAAAACATGGAAAAAGCTATTTTAGAAAAATTTGCTGCAATTGATTTTTTGGAAGAAAATGTTGATCAGATTTACAAACAAATTAAAGCAATTAGTGGTCAGTTGACAACAGCTTATCAAAAAATCGGTCTTGTAAAATATGATGCATTTAAGGAAATCGGTGGAAAACTGAGCTTTGTTTTAGTTTTATTGACAGAAGATAACAATGGTTTTATTTTGAATTCAATGCATAGCACAAAAGAAGGTTGTTATACATATGCAAAAGAGGTTGTAAATGGTGAAGCATTTGTAATTTTGTCGGAAGAAGAACAGCAGGCACTAGAAGAAGCAAAAGCCAATGTCAGTTTGAAAAAATTAACAGAGGAAAGATAGTAAATGAGTTCAATGATTAAAATAATCCTGGGGACAGTAATCACTTCTGTGATTCCTGTCCTCATTATCGAAATGGCAAAAAAGAAAAAATGGATGGAATTAAATGATTTCTTTCATAGAAATATTATTTATTATATGACCATGTTTTGTGTACTTTTAGTAGGAAATTTGTATGGAAATACGGAATTTGTATTTACTATAATTATAGGAAGTTCTATTTTGCATATATTGGGAGTATGTGGCGTGAAGTTTGTATTGGAGAGAGAAGAAAAAAATACAATTACATGGAATCATGGGATGTATTATGCATTTAGCTGTATTGTCTTTCTTTTTCTTGGAGCAGATTATTTGATGTTTGGAAAAAGATCGTCAGCAAGCTGGTTTTCAACTGAAAACATGATAAGTCGAACAGATGGAATGGTATTACTTTTTCTTTTGTTATTTTATCTTTTCATACAGGCTTATTTTTCAAAGAAATCCATAGAGCAGAAAGAAAGTGGTGAAATATCTTATTTGCCTGAGAATACACGAAGTATTAAAAAAAGCATCATTGTTTTTGTTATAATATTTCTTTTAATTTATACAGGAGTTGCACTTTTGTTTAGTGGATTTTCATATATTACATGGAAATTGCACCAATCATTTTATTTGGTGAATTCTTTACTGGGAGTTTGGGTACTAAATCTGCCTTATATCTATTTAACAATGAGAAGTGGAAATAAAAAGGAAGTGATATTGGAAGAATCATACATTCAGGGATTAGTGGGACTTACAGGTGGAATTGGATGTACAGCAATCATACATCCTTTTTGGATGAGTGCAAGATATATTCAGGATGTAATGATATTGTGTGTAATTGTTACTTTAATGCAATTAATCAAAAAGATTCCGGCAACCATTAGAGGCAGTATTATGATTACGGCATATTTAGCTGTTGTAATAGGTCTGTTTGTGCGGTAAGAGCAGAATAAATCGCAATATTTATCAGAATTTACGGCAATATAAAAACTCATATGGTAAATCTGAAAGACAACTATATGAGTTTTTTGCGTTGCATTAGTATATATAATGCAGGTATTACTAATAACATAATAAACAATATTGTTAGTGTACTATATTTCTTAAGAATTTGCCTCGTTATTGTGCAATGAGCCAAATAATGGTTTCAAAGTATCCGGAATCTTATTATCATTAGAAGATTCTTCTTCAGATGTAGCGGCTG
>OGPZ01000781.1_pt1 | contig 26250 bp, 12 predicted proteins | sample 1553111 | NCBI WGS metagenome assembly OGPZ01 (sample SAMEA2579968, study PRJEB22360) | human gut metagenome
CAACATGGCTTCTTGGACGCACCTATATGGCTGCTGATGCCATGAAATATACAAATGAAGTAGATTTCTCACTCGGAGATGTTATCTTGTCTCCGGGAAGTGAAGCAGTACCCGCCTTTGTTTCACCAGCTAAAAGAAGTGAGTATGGTTTGATGACAATTAGCGGCTTGCAACACACATTATTTGCTGAAACCTCTTTATCACAAGCGGAGTTTAATGCAATCTCACAGGTAGATGCAACCCCAATAGAAAGTCTAGCAGATCCGACCTCCGAGGTTTTAGCTATTCAAGCAAATAAAGTTTACCTGTTCAAAACAGCCAATGGAAAGAAAGGATTGATTTGCATACAAAAAATAACAGCAAAAACAGGTACAATCGAAGTGTCACCGGATAATTGGGTAGAAAACACAAAATACTCATGGGTACAATTACTGACTAAAACCGTGGTAAAGTAAAATTCCCATTTAAGATACTTTCTCCAATGATAGTATCATAGAATAATTAGAAGAATAGAGAAGTATTCGGTTTCTACGAGCTTCTCTATTCCTATTTTATCAACAGAAGAAAGGAGAAATCTATCATTCTACCATTTTTTTTCCTTTATTGATTAGTATTTTTCCTTTCTTCTCTGATATCTTCCCTACTTTTGCGAAAAGTCATCACGAAAAACTGAAGTTAATTAAATCAAAATAATTATGAACTTAAAAAAACATTTACCCTGGCTGGGAGCCCTCCTCCCCATTGTTAACACACAAGCTGAAACAAAACCCAATGTAGTAATTATCTATATCGATGATATGGGTATCGGTGACATCGGTTGTTATGGAGGTAAATTCGCTCCTACTCCCAATATTGACAAGTTGGCACAGGACGGACTATTATTCAACCAATATTACTCTTCTGCGCCGGTTAGCTCTCCATCCCGCTGTGGATTAACCACAGGTCTCTTTCCTCTTGAAGTGGGAATCAACACTTTCCTGAACGACAAAGCTGCTAATAAGAGATGCGAACAACGTAATTTCCTGGATGATAAGTTGCCTTCCATGGCGCGTGCCTTCCAAAATGCAGGTTACTCAACAGGACACATCGGAAAATGGCACATGGGAGGCGGACGTGACGTACATGATGCTCCTTCTATTAAGAATTACGGTTTTGATGAATACATATCAACTTACGAGAGTCCGGATCCGGAACCGGCAATCACTGCTACCAAATGGATATGGTCGGATAAAGACAGCGTGAAGCGCTGGAGACGTACCGAATACTTTGTAGATAAAAGTATTGAGTTTGTAAAGCATCATAAAGATGAGCCTTTCTTCCTGAATCTATGGCCGGATGATATGCACACCCCTTGGGTACCGGAATTCAAACAAAAGGAAAGAAAAAGCTGGGAAACCCAGGAAGCGTTTGCACCCGTACTTGCGGAAATGGACAAACAGCTCGGACGTTTTATCAAAGCACTGGATGAATTGGGACTTGCGGAAAACACAATCATTATTTTCACCAGTGACAATGGTCCCGCACCTAGCTTCAAGTCTGTACGTTCCGCTTATCTGAGGGGAACTAAAAATAGTCTTTATGAAGGCGGTATCCGCATGCCGTTCATCGTCAGATATCCTAAGAAGATTAAAGCCGGACAGGTAAATAATGAATCAGTATTATGTGCCGTAGATTTATATCCGACTTTGTGTTCAGTAGCCGGAATCAAGACTGAAAAAGGCTATAAAGGTGATGGGCAGAACTATGCAAAAGTTCTCCTCGGTAAATCGGAAGCTAAACGCAAGACTGATTTAATGTGGGACTTCGGACGAAACAAACATTTTGGCTTTCCAGGAAACCCTTATGACAAAAGCCCTCATTTAGCTATACGTAGCGGAAAATGGAAATTATTAGTGAATGGCGACGGAAGCGATGCACAACTATATGACATGGAAAAGGATAAATTTGAAAAGAGCAATATCGCAAGCGAGCATCCTGATCTGGTTGCCAAGTTGAGCAAAAAGGTATGCCAATGGTATGCCGAAAACAAAGACAAAGGACTACAAACCTCTAATTAAACAATAATATTCATGAATTCTAAAGCTTTTCTTCTGCCGGCAGCGCTAATGATAGCCGGCAACACTGCAGCAAATGCCAAAGGAAAAAAGTCCGATCAGCGACCTAATATCCTGGTAATTCTTGCGGATGACCTCGGTTATTCCGACTTGGGATGCTACGGTAGTGAAATTCACACACCTAATCTGGACAAACTGGCAAAACAAGGAGTACGTTTCAATCATTTCTATAACACCAGCCGTAGCTGTCCGACACGTGCTTCCCTATTGACAGGACTTTATCAACATCAGGCAGGTATCGGACGAATGACCTTCGATGACCATCTACCGGGATACCGGGGCACACTATCACGCAATGCAGTTACCATCGCTGAAGTTTTGAAAGAATCAGGATATGCAACCAGCATGGTAGGTAAATGGCATATCGCCGAGACTCCTCTACGTAAAGACCAACGCGAATGGCTCGCACATCACGTATACCACGAAACCTACTCCGACCTCTGTCATTATCCGGTGAATCGCGGATTTGACACCCATTACGGTACGATTTATGGAGTGGTGGACTATTTTGATCCATTCAGTCTGGTAGAAGGAGAAGTACCTGTAAAAGAAGTACCCGACGGATATTACATCACACAAGCGCTTTCAGACCGTGCTGTGAAAGAAGTGAAAGAGTATGCCAAAGACGATAAACCATTCTTTATGTATCTGGCTTACACAGCACCACACTGGCCGCTGCATGCATTGCCGGAAGATATTGAGAAATACAAGGATACATATAAAGTAGGTTGGGAAGCCATTCGTAATGCACGTTACGAACGTCAGAAACAACTGGGTATATTCCCTAACATGGATAATTTCCTGTCTGATAGACAGTTCAAAGATAAATGGGAAGATAACCCACATGCTGAATGGGATGCTCGTGCCATGGCTGTTCATGCTGCCATGATCGACCGTATGGACCAGGGAATAGGACAAGTAATCGATGCTCTGGAAAAGACAGGACAGCTTGAAAACACACTGATTCTATTCCTTTCCGACAACGGATGCAGCAATGAAGATTGCCAGAACTACTCTCCCGGAGAAAACGACCGTCCTGACATGACACGTAAAGGGGAGAAAATGGTTTATCCTCATAACAAAGAAGTACTGCCTGGACCGGAAACAACCTATGCTTCATTGGGAGCACGCTGGGCAAACGTAGCCAATACACCGTTCCGTTTCTGGAAAGCCAAATCGTATGAGGGAGGTATCTGTACTCCGATGATTGCCCACTGGCCGAAAGGTATCAAGAAGAATGTCGGCAAGATGACCCCTGAAATCGGGCATGTAATGGACATCATGGCTACCTGTATCGATATGGCGGGAGCTACTTATCCTACCAAGTACAAAGGAAATGACATCATTCCATTGGAAGGCAAGAGCCTGGTTCCTATTTTCAAGAACGGACATCGTGAAGGACACGACTATCTGGGATTCGAGCATTACAATGAACGTGCATTCCTTTCTAACGATGGTTGGAAACTGGTTCGTCCGGGAGAAAACGCTAAATGGGAGTTATACAATCTGAATGAAGACCGGAGCGAAATGCATAACCTGGCAGCACAACACCCTGAAAAAGTAGCGGAAATGACAAAGGCTTACGAAGCATGGGCGAAACGTTGTATGGTAGAACCTTATCCAGGACAAAAAAAGAAATAAGAATGATTATTACACACAACTTTTTTAACGTAATTACTATGAGACATCAAAACTTGGAATTTAAGTGGATGTGTCTACTCTTTTTAGCTTTGCTACTTTCTCCTCCTTTACTTTGGGGGCAGAATCATAGCATTAAAGGGCAAATTGTAGATGCAAAAAGTAACGAGCCTTTAATAGGGGTAAATATCACTGTTGAAGGGACTTCGAATGGTACCATTTCTGATACAGATGGTCGGTTTACACTATCTGTAACTCCTAATGCATTACTTAAAATCTCTTACATTGGTTATCAAGAGAAGAAAATTAAAGTAAGTGATCTGAAAAAAGAACCTATTATTTCTCTGGAAGAAGACAGTAAACAACTAGAGGAGGTAGTAGTAGTAGGTTATGGAATTCAGAAAAAAGTATCAAGCGTGGGTGCTATCACCCAGACTAAAGGAGAGGAGTTGCTGAAAGGTGGTAATATAACCTCTGTATCAGAAGCTCTACAAGGGAAGTTAAATGGCTTAGTGGCTATCAATACTTCTGGCAAACCTGGTGCAAATGAAACTAAAATGTATATCCGTGGTAAGGCATCCTGGCAGAATTCTGATCCATTAGTATTAGTGGATGGTATAGAAAGAGATATGAACGATGTTGATATGAATGAAATTGAGTCTATATCTATTCTTAAAGACGCCTCTGCTACAGCCGTATATGGAGTTCGTGGTGCAAATGGTGTTATTCTGTTAACAACTAAACGTGGACAGGACAAAAAGCCAAATATTAATTTTACTGCAAGCTTCGGTATTAAACAAACTACCACCAATATGGAATGGGCAGATTACGTCACATCCATGAAAATGTATAATGAAGCTGTTGCCAATGATAACAACTGGAATCAACAAATTAAACAGTCTGTAATCAATGCTTGGTCAAATGCCTTTGCTACAGGTAACTACGGTCCTTACAATGATGTTTTTCCTCAAGTAGACTGGTGGGATGAGTTAGTAAAGCCTGGCTTCTCCCAACAATACAATGTGAATATCAGTGGAGGAACTAATTTCATGCGTTATTTTGCTTCCATCGGTTATCAGAATGATGGTGATATTTATGATCTACAGAAACAGGAAAACTTTGATCCGAGAAATAATTATCGTCGTTATAACTGGCGTTCTAATTTAGATTTTAATTTAACTAAAACGACCTCCTTATCAGTAAATATTGCAGGAAAAATGGGATATCGCAATGATAATTTTGCTGATGATGTATATACCCGGATCATTGCAGCCCCAACTAATTCCTTCCCGATAAAATATAGTGATGGTTATTGGGGAGATGGTTCTACTGCCGGCTATAATCCTGTTTGTAACATGAATACAAATGGCTCGCAACTGTATAAAACTTTTCAGGGATGGTACGATGTTCGTTTGGAGCAGAAACTAGACTTTCTTACTAAAGGGCTGAAAGCTGCTGCTAAGGTTTCGTATACGTCCGCTTCCACTACCCGTTCTAGTATAAAGACAGGTGAAATCTGGGGTAACAATGATTTTGAATCTAGAAACAGTATTATTAAATACCACCGTGAATACGACTATTCTAATCCGATTGTCAATGAAGATGGTTCACTCACTTATCCTATGATTCTGGAAAAACGATGGCCGAATGATGAAGATATTGAATTACCACCCAATGTATCTTATGATAATTTAGATGGTTATAGCCGGAAGTTATATTACGAATTCTCTTTGGAATATAATCGTTCATTCGGGAGCCATAATATAACAGCATTGGCCTTAATGAATCGGCAAGTATCTGATTCAAAAGATGATAACGCTATAAAATTCCCAAGTTATCGTGAAGAATGGGTGGGACGTGTTACCTATAACTGGAAAGAACGTTATTTGGCAGAGATGAATATTTCCTATACAGGTTCTGAAAAATTTGCTCGGGGGCAACGCTTCGGTCTGTTCCCTTCCTATTCTTTGGGATGGCGTGCCTCGGAAGAACCTTTTATAAAGAAACATATTGGAGATGTACTAACTAACCTCAAGTTCAGATATTCATACGGTAAGGTTGGTAGTGATGCAGCTGCCGCACGCTGGAATTACATCCAATTATTTAACTCATTAGGAGAAATCGAATTGGGAAATACGCAAGGAGTTACGCATAGTCCGCTCTACACAGAAGGAGATATTGCAAATTTGACTTCAACTTGGGAAAAGGCAACAAAACATAACTTCGGAATCGAAATCGGTTTGTGGAATAAGTTAGACTTAACTTTAGATCTATTTAAGGAGAATCGCAAAGATATCCTAATGACTCCTCAAACCACCTCTTCTATTGTAGGAGCTACTTTTAACGCCATCAACCGAGGAGAAACGAAAAATCATGGTTTGGAACTGGAGCTGCGCTGGAATGACAAAATCGGACGTGATTTTAATTACTGGGGAGCCTTAACTTTTGCAACCAGTGAAAACCGGATTGTCTATAAAGATGATCCTAGAAATGCCGATGCACATCTAAAGGCTGCAGGGAAACCGATTGATTACCAGAACCGTTTTATTGCGATCGGCAATTATGGTTCAATAGATGATGTGTTCAATTATGCGCAAACAGCCATAAATGGTACTACTGCATCGCAGGTCATTCCGGGCGACCTTGTCTATATAGACTTCAATGGAGACGGAATAATTAATTCAAATGACAAGGTAGTTGTAGACGAATTGAACTATCCTTTGACTACGATCGGATTCTCTTTTGGATTTAACTGGAAAGGGCTTAATTTCAGTGCAATGCTTTATTCACCACGCAATATATACAAGTTGCAGTTCGATCAATATCAGTGGGATTTTCCTGCTTCAAATATACGTGTTCAACCGAATTCCATGGAGCGCTGGACACCGGAAACTGCCAACTCATCGGGAGTTATCCGACCCACTACGCATCTGAATAATACATATAATAAAGTGGAAAGTACTTATCGTTATTCTGACTATTCATATATACGATTAAAAAATATGGAAATAGGATATACATTCCCTAAAAAATGGTTGAGTGAAGCGCATATCTCCAATCTTCAGATTTACATGAATGGGAATAACTTATTGACTTTCTGGAAAGGCGATAAACGTGTAGACCCTGAAACAGGAGGAGTAGGTAGCTATCCGATTGTCCGTACTTATACTTTGGGATTAAGGGTTTCATTTTAATCATATTCAAAAGAAATAAAGATGAAAAAAGTATTATTATATATCTGTTCAGTTTTCATTCTTGGCGGGATGACAAGTTGTGAAGACTTTTTAGACAAAAGGGAAGATGTAGGATTGACGGAGGATGATATTTTCAGAGACTACTATTCCTTACGAGGTTTCTTAGATCAATCTTTCAACCAACTAGAGAATATTATGGTGATGGATAACTGGGAAAACGGACGGGCGTTTGTCGGCCTTTTTGCCGATGAGATGGCAACTACCGATAATTCGTCTGCTGTTTTTACTTTACATTCCGGAAACTGGTTGAGCAATGCCAAGTCAAATACAACATTTGAAATCGGTAATGGTGGAAGTACAGCTATATCTCGTTCATATAAGGCACTGCGTATCAATAACCGTATAATTAATGATATTGATAAAGCCCCTTTAACAGTTGAACAAAGAAATGAGATCTTAGGACAAGCTTACTTCTATCGCTCTTGGTTCTACTTTCAGTTAATCAAAAGATATGGAGGAATGCCTATTATCGACAAAGTATTTGAAGGTGGTGACGATGATATTCCTCGTATGACTTACCATGAATCACACGACTGGATGATGGGAGATATACAGAAAGCGATTGAAATGTTACCAGATAGCTGGGATGACCCAGATTATGGAAGGCCAACCAAAATTGCAGCAATGGCATTTAAAGAATGGGCACAGTTGTTTGATGCAAGTCCATTAATGCAAAATGATTTGAATTCAACAGAAGATAAAGGGTACGATACGGAACGTGCAAAGTTGGCTGCTAAATCGGCTTATGACGTGATACGTTATATGGATGGGAGTAAATCTGCTCCATATCCCTATGGCTTGGCTAGTAAAGAAGAATATACAAATGTCTTTTATTTTAAATACCCACCCGTACATCAGCCGGAATATATTTGGGTTAAGCGGCAATTTCCCAATGCTGCTAACCAGAATCAAAAACGTACCATCCGTACATTTTGGCAATATGAAGATCTTGCGTTTGGTTCGGGACCAGATGGTAATTCCATGTGCTGCCCAAGTTTGAATATTGTGAATATGTTCGATAAAAAAGGAGCAGATGGCATTTATTACCCGATTGACGATCCTCGAAGCGGATATGCACTTGATTATGAACATAAACCATTTGAAGATCGTGATCCCCGTTTCTATAATAATATCCTTTTACCAGGAGAAGTATGGGGACATTACGCTGATGGACGTACCTATTATATCACTACTTACAAGGGAGGTGCTGCCTATCAACATATGCTAACTCAAAAAGACTGCAACAAACGAATGTTCACAGGATTTATGTGTAAGAAGTTTATGTGGCCGGAATGTAACCAGTATCTCGAGAAGAACAATCCGAACTGTTGGTGGGACTATCGCTTCCTCACCATATATATCCGTGCCTCACAAATCTATTTAGATTATGCAGAAGCGTTATTTGAGGGGAGTGGAAGTGCTACAGCTACTATCGAGGGATGTCCCATATCAGCAGCAGAAGCTATTAATATTCTTCGCAGACGAGTTGGTCTAACAGATTTGCCATCAGATATTGTAGCTGATCCTGATAAATTCCGTAAGGCTTATCGCCGTGAGCGTGCCGTGGAATTGATGTTCGAGAATCATCGCTGGTGGGATGTTCGCCGTTGGATGACTTTAGAAGAAGCATTCAAAGGTACTTATCCTATTAAGGGAGTATTATTTACACCACGAGAATCTGATCATGGAAGTATTACCGATAAGTCTACACTGACTTATGGTTATGAACAAATCGATATAACCCCCGAAGTTCGTAATTTTACGAAAAAGAACTACTGGTATCCTTTGCCACAGCACGATGTAGATGCATTGGATAATTTGCAACAAAACCCGTATTGGTAATTAAAATGGCTTAATCAAATGAAAAGATATAATAAATTCATATTTATTCTGTTTGCCACTGCTATATTATCCGGCATAGCCACTTCGCTAGAAGCGCAGGATAAACCCAAAAAGAAAAAAACGGCCCTCATTGAAGTGAAAGGGCTGGTGACAGACAACACAGGTAAACCACTAAGTGGAGTTACAGTATTGAGCGGTGAAGGTTCTATTATTAATTATACAGATGCAAATGGAAGGTTTGCATTCAAAACAAAAGCTGATGGAACCTTGCTAATTGAAGCTTTCGGATATAAAGATGTAGTAGTAAATCTTGCAAAAGAACAACCCACTGTCATCAAATTGCAAAATGAAGATTTGTATGCTTCCGAGAAAGACATACACGAACGTGCAGATGGCGGAAAAACATATCAGCGAGATCTGACAGGTGCAGTAGCGAAGTTGTCTATGGAGAATATCTTGAAGTATCCTGATCTACAATTATCCAATGCCTTACAAGGACAGGCTGCCGGATTAATTGCGATTTCCGGTGACGGAGGTTTAGGATATAACACATCAACGTTATATGTACGTGGGCAACATAATAATGGTACAAATACAGCCTTAGTCATTATTGACGGAATAGAACGTCCGATAGATGATATTTTGCCGGAGGAAATAGAATCTATTGAGGTATTGAAAGATGCTACAGCCAAAATCTTGTATGGAGCTGCTGCTACAAATGGAGTGGTGTTGGTGCGTACTAAAAGAGGAGAGGCTCATAAACGGATTGTCCGTGTTGGGGTAGAGTACGGTGTGCAGCCTTCTACACGCGTGCCTAAATATTTGGACTCCTATAACTATTCAAAATTGTTTAATGAAGCTCGTATAAACGATGGCATGAATCCTTACTATACTGATACCCAATTAGAAGGTTATAGAAACAGTGGTGGGGTTAATGACGTGTTGTACCCGAATGTTGATTATTATAATGAGTTCTTGTTAGATCAAAATATCTACCGAAAAGGAACAATTGAGTTTAATGGAGGTAACGAAGGTGTGAAATATGCGCTAGTTGGTGGATATACAGGTGGTTCTGGATTAGAAAAAGTAGGAGAACGTTCTGCCTTGCATCGCATGAATGCACGCGGTAACTTAGATATTAAAATTACCGATTTTCTTACTGTAACAGCTGATGTTGCAGCTCGCGTAGAATTAAAGAATTGGGGAGCAAAAGATGGTACAAGTATATTTAGCACATTGTCTTCTAACCGTCCCAACGAGTATCCTTTCATTATTCCTAATGAAACATTATCGGGGCAGTTTACACCCAATGAAGATGGAACCCCATTCTTTGGCGCCAGTACACGGGTAGTGGACAATTTATATGCAGATATGGTCTACGGAGGTAACACCTCTGAAAGATATGTGAATAGCCAAACAAATCTTGGAGCAAACTTTGACTTCAATAAATACGTTAAGGGGTTAACATTTAACGCCTATGTGACTTTCGATAATTATAGTTATTTGCGTCAAGAACTAAGAAATACTTATCCGACTTATGCTATTGATACTTATAACGACTTGGATGGTGAAACTATCACCCGATACACGCAAATGAAAAAACTAAATTTGCCGAAAACACAAAAAATAGCTTCCAATAATACTTATCGTTATTTTGGTATGCGCGCAGATATAGGATATATACGCACATTAGGAATACATGACTTTTCTGCAATTGGTGCATTCCGGTATACAAAAAATGAAATGACAGGAATGACGCAAGACTTTAAAGATGCCAACATCTCTTTACGTTTGAACTATGGCTATGACAAACGTTATTTAGGTGAACTCACTTTGGCTGGCATGGGGTCTAATAAGTTTGACAAAAACGATCGTTTTTTCTTTTCTCCGGCTGTAGGAGTTTCATGGATAATATCCAATGAAAGTTTTATGAAAGAAGTGAAAGCTGTCGATTTCTTGAAGTTGAAAGCTAGTTTTGGGATGTTAGGTTATACGGGTAATACAAGTTTCTTCTTATATCAGACAGGCTGGAATAATAATGGTAACTATAATTTCTTCCAGGATCAAACAGATCATAAAGTCAGTTTAGCCCGCTGGGGAAACCCCGATTTAACATGGGAATACTCTCAAGAGTTTAATATTGGCATCGAAGGATTATTCTTTAATAATCGACTGAGTACAGAACTTAATTATTTCCATGAATGTAGAAAAGATATCATCGGAGTGAATAATGCCCAATATGCCGCTACGGCAGGGAATTATACTATGTATGAAAATATCGGTCAGGTAACCAATCAAGGCATAGATCTCGCTATTAATTGGAAAGGAAATATAGGGCGTGACTTTTTATACACAGTTGGAGCTAATATGACTTATTCAAAAAATAAATTAGACAAATGGAATGAAATAAATGGTGTAGAAAGTTACCGTAAAGCCATTGGCCGACCTACAAGTTCTATTTTCGGCCTACAGGCACTAGGACTATTTGGAAAGGATATCCCATTAGAAGGACATCCACTGCAATCATACGGTATATATCAAAACGGTGATATTGCATACGCAGACTTAAATAATAACGGTATCGTGGATGATAATGACCGCATGAGTTTGGGGCAAAGTTTCCCTGTGACTACCTGGGGGATCAATGTAGACCTTAAATACAAAGGATTTGGACTTTATATGCTAGGAACCCTTCATACTGGCATTACCCAATTATGCACAAATTCTTATTATTGGAATAATGGTCTGAATGGATATTCTGAATTAGCACAAAATCGTTATCACGAAGTGAATAATCCTTCAGGTACAATGCCTCGACTAACAACAACCACGGAAAGTAACAATTTTCGTGATTCAAGCTTCTGGACAGAAAACGGTTCGTTTTTCCGTTTGAAAAATATTGAACTAAGTTATACCTTTGAAAACAAGACTGGCAAATTCTTTGCAAACAAATGTAAGTTATTTGTGCGTGGTACAAACTTACTTACATTCTCTAAAATAAAGGATCTGGATCCGGAAAGATTGGATGCTGGAATTACAAATTATCCGGTCTACATGACTGTAACCGGTGGCTTATCTGTTTCTTTCTAACTTTTAAAAACGTGTAAATATGAAAATAAGCAAATTAATACTATTAACCTGCATCTGGGGAAGTATTGCTTCTTGCGAAGATCTGCTTGACCCCAAACTGACCAATGAATGGTCCGATGAAACTGTATGGACTAATCCTGATATGGCGCAAGCCGTTTTGACTCAAGTCTATGCCGATCTAATGGTTGTTCCAGATCATTATGATGATAACTTTCTGGATGCAGCAACGGATAATGCGTTAACCCGAAATTATGGTTCGAGTGTATATCGTGCTAGTATGGGAGCATTCAGTCGCTCGACAAATCCACTTGGTAATTGGGCGGATATGTATGATAAGATACAAAGTATCAATCTATTTATGGAAAAAGGAGTAACAGACGATGTTATATACAATCGTGTAAGTGAGGCTACAGATCAAGCTATAAAGACTCGTTTACTTGGTGAAGCCTATTTTTTAAGAGCATGGTGCAGCTTCAAATTGTTACAAACTTATGGAGGACGGACAGATGAAGGAGAAGCATTAGGATATACTATTACCAATCATTTTATTGGTGATAAGGAGGCGGCAGAACCGAGCCTGTTTAAGCGTGATTCGTATAAAGATTGTGTTAATCAGATTGTGTCTGATTGCGAAGAAGCGTTTAGACGTTTGCCGGTAACTTATACAGGAGACGATGTAGTTGTTGGGAAATCAAAGATTGGTAGAGCTTGCGGATTAGCAGCAAATGCTCTTAAAGCAAGAACTCTACTTTATGCAGCAAGTCCTGCTTATCAGGATATGGATGTGATTCGAATAAATGGAATGGGTGACTTTACTGTATTGGATGAGACTACTTACCAAGCTGGCTGGGAGCGAGCTGCTCTCTTTGCCAATGAAGTACTAAAAGATGCAGGGATAAATTATACCTTTACTGCTATGGCTGCTAAAGATTTGGCAGACGCAGGTAGTGATACTCCAGCTGATTTCATTTTCCGCACTTACATGGGACTTGTTCATGGCATGGAAAGCCGACATTATCCTCCTTTTTATTTAGGAAATGCGCAAACAATTCCTTCCCATAATTTAGCTGCTGCTTTCCCTGCAAAAAATGGCTATCCAATAACTGATTCACGCTCTTTATATGACGAACAAGATCCTTATCTAATAAATCGGGACAACCGATTCAATATGAATCTATATTATCAAGGGAAAAAATTTGGAGCGTATAATTCGAATATTGATGTATCCGAAGGTGGAAAAGATTCGGAGAGTTTTCACATTTATGCCAGTCGTTCGGGATATTATTTATCTAAATTTTTATCTACTACGCAAAACAACATGCTGGACCCGATTCAAACATTGAATTCTCGGCACTTCAACCCATTATTACGCAAAACTGAAATTTGGCTCAATTATGCAGAAGCAGCCAATGAGGCATGGGGTCCCGAGGGTAAAGGTGATGACTGTCAATACAGTGCTTATGATGTTCTAAAAATGATACGTGAAAAGTCTGGTGGCATCACAGATGTTACTTATTTGACAGAAGTAGCTTCTAATGGTAAAGAAGCGTTTCGGGAATTAATCCAAAATGAGCGTCGCATAGAATTTGCTTTTGAAGATCAACGTTTTTGGGATTTACGCCGTTGCTTGCTTCCCTTGAATACTGCTATTGAAGGTATACAAGTGTCTAGAACCAATGATAGACTTTCCTATACAGTAAAAGAAATAGAGCAACGTCCATTGGATGCACTTCGCTATTACTATTTGCCGTTACCTAACGACGAATTATTAAAGAATCCAAACCTCAAAAATAATATGGGGTGGAATAATAACTAATAAAATATTATATACGACTATGAAAATTGCTAAAATAATATTACTTGCTTTGACGACTTGTTTTGCGTCATGTTATGAAGATTACACACATGATTATGAAACGACAAATGCAGGGTTTGCTTTACAAACCCCATTACGTACTGTTATATCAGACCGGGATATGCCTATATATGTAGGAGTGTCTTTAGGAGGTAAACGGGAAGTTGATATGAATGATTGGGCGAAATTTACTTTGGATGCCTCTTTATTAGAAGGTACTTCTCTGACGCTTCTTCCTAAAGAATATTATACACTGGAAGATGCGGAAGTATTCAGAGTGAGAAAATCCAATCTACCTGTAGCAGATGTTGAAATCAAGTTTACTGATGCTTTTTATGCAGATCCACTGAGCCTGACTACACATTATGCACTCCCTTTCAAAGTCACTGAAAGTTCTATGAACACTATTCGCGAGGGAGCGGATTATTCTATTGTAGCCATCAAGTATATCAGCTCCTTCTCTGGAATTTACTATCTCCAAGGTGAAGTTAGTGAGATAGATAATAATGGAAATATAATAGAAGGTACTACTGTTACATATAAAGAAAAAGACCTGATAAATAATAATACATTGGAATTAAGTACTCTCTCCAAGAATAAATTATTGAGACCTGGAGTTGCAAACTTGGCGAAAAACGACATCAACCGTTTTTTGTTGACAATTGATAATAATGGTGAATCAGGATCAGATTATAATATTCATATAGAAGAAGTGGAAGGAGGAATTACGATCATTGAAGGGAACGGTAATTACATTGCCCAAAGCCCTACTTACACTTTCAATAGTGGGGACAAAGCCTGCCCGGAAATCAATTTGGATTATATCTACGAATTGGCAGATAAACGCTATAAAGTGAAAGAACAATTAATACTACGTCGTGATCCTGTAGATGATTTACGAGTGGAATCATGGAAATAATTTAAAGTTTGAAACATGAGGAACTATATAAGTTTCTCATGTTTCAATTTGATAACATACTGATATGAACAAAAATAAAAGTATATGAAAAAAGAGTTAGCAATCTCAGTTATCCTTGACGTATTCTGTATTGCTACAGGAGTTGCCCAAACTAACAGACCCAACGTTGTTATTATCATGACTGATCAACAACGGGCTGATTTATGTGGACGCGAAGGCTTCCCGATGGCTGTAACTCCTTTTGCCGATTCTTTGGCATTGAGCAATGTGTGGTTTGATAAAGCGTATACAGTAGTTCCTGCCAGTATGCCTGCACGTTGTTCCATGTTTACAGGACGTTTTCCTACTGCTACCCATGTTCGTACCAATCATAACACTCCCGACATGTATTACAAGAAAGATATGCTCGAAGTGTTTAAGGAACAAGGGTATAAGACTGCATTAGTAGGTAAAAATCATGCGCATGTGAAAGGAAAGAATTTCGATTATTGTGAGGAATATTTCCATTGGGGAAAAAATCAACGAGATACACAAGAAGATAAGGATTTCGCATTCTTCCTAAACAACAAAGCTCGAGGACAATATTTGGAAGCGACTCCTTTTCCGTCAGAAGCACAGAACCCAGTAAAAATAGTCACTAAAGCTTTAGCTTGGGCGGAAGAGCAAAAAGATTCAGCATTTTTTATGTGGGTTTCAATGCCTGAACCGCATAACCCTTATCAGATATCAGAACCTTATTTCTCAATGTTTTCTCCGGAGAAGATACCCGCAACTTTGACTAACCGGAAGGATTTGTCTAAAAAAGGAGACAAATATGCTATCTTGGCAGAATTAGAAGATGCCGCTTGTCCAAATCTTGCAAAAGATCTTCCTCGTTTGCGTGGTAATTATTTGGGAATGCTCCGCCTGATTGATGATCAGACAAAACGTCTGATTGAAGGATTTAAAGCTGCTGGGCTTTATGAAAATACGATTTTTGTAATCTTGTCTGATCACGGGGATTATTGCGGGGAATACGGTTTGATCCGTAAAGGTGCAGGGGTTCCCGAATGTCTGACTCGTATTCCGATGATTTGGGCCGGGTGTGGTATTCATCCGCAAAGTGCTCCTATGGATGCACATGTTTCTATTGCTGATATCTTTCCTACTATTTGTACGGCTATTGGTGCAGACATACCTCTCGGAGTGCAGGGACGTAGTCTATGGCCGATGCTGATTGGTAAGTCATACCCGAAGAAAGAGTTTTCGAGTATAATGGTACAACAGGGCTTTGGCGGTGAAGACTTCACTCGGGATGAACCACTGACATTTGTGCAAGAAGGCGCATTGCAGCCCAATAAAATAGCTCACTTTGACGAACTGAATACTTGGACGCAGAGCGGAACAGAACGGATGGTTCGTAAAGATGACTGGAAATTAGTACTTGATAGCTATGGCCGTGGCGAATTGTATAATTTGAAAACTGACCCTTCCGAGATTAAAAATCTTTATAATAAAAAGCAATATGCTTCCAAACAAATGGAATTACTGGAAGAGTTGATGACTTGGGAGTTGCGTGTGCAAGACCCGCTGCCGGTACCACGTAATCGTTATCATTTTAAGCAGAATTCGTATAATTACCATTTCATAAATGAATAAAAATGAAATAGACTATTATAGCCATGAAAGAATCGTACTACGAAAAAACAGGCACTTCACATCCATATTTAATTTCAATATTTCCAACAAGTTAAGAATTACTGAATATGGTAATATAAGGAATAAATAAATTGTTAGATTGGTACAAAGGTATTTTCTAAATACTTATGTACCAACACTAGCAATTTGTGAAACGACAATTAGAGAATTAATTAAACTAGAAAATAAATATTATAGACTTTAGAAGATATTCAGATTTAATATTCTAAAGAGATATTTAATTCCCAACAGTATATGAGGTATTTATTTAAAGACTTCATCTGACATTAAGAAAAGACCTCTAAACTATTCATCTAAAATCCCTCATCAACAGCTCTTAAGAATCAATATTTTTCAAGAATCAAATATCGATCTTCATTAGATTAGAAAACGAAAATATGGAACTATCTTGCTGATAACAAGTATCTCAAAAAGTATAAATAAATCCCTTGATAACAACACAAAGACAACGTCGTATATTACAATTATGTGATTATCAATACTTTATACCCAAACGCAATGGTCTGGACAGGACCCAGAGAATCAACTTTGTACAGATGATTTTGCAGGCCATTGGGCCCACAATGCTAACCTCTCTGTGAAAGCTATCATGGGCGTAGCCGGATACAGTGAGATGGCTCGTATGCTCGGAATGAACGATGTAGCCGAGAAATATGCAGCAATAGCTAAGAAAATGGCGGTGAAATGGGAGGAAATGGCAAATGAGGGCGATCACTACCGCTTGGCTTTCGACCGTAAGAATACCTGGAGCCAGAAATATAATATGGTTTGGGACAAATTGTGGAACCTGAATCTATTTCCTAATAATGTAATTGGAAAAGAGCTCAATTATTATCTAGCAAAGCAGAATTCTTATGGACTACCGTTGGATTCTCGCAAAGAATACACAAAATCCGACTGGATAATGTGGACAGCAGCTATGGCTTCAGACAAAGCAACTTTCCAGAAATTTTCAGATCCTGTCTATAAATATATCAATGAAACAGTATCTCGTGTACCTATCAGCGATTGGCACTATACAGACAGTGGCAGATGGGTCGGATTCAGAGCACGTTCAGTAATTGGAGGATACTGGATGCAGGTATTAATGGATAAAGTTCAGAATAATCAATAATTTAAATCTAGTGTATTATGAAATGTAAAACTATGAGACATGGGATCATTGGATTTCAATGGATGACTCTATTATTACTCTTTACGATTTGCTTCAGTAGCTGTAAAGATGATAAAGATACATCTGCAGAGCCTTATGATCCAAGCCAACCAGTGGAAGTGACAGATTTTGCTCCTAAATCAGGAGGAGCAAATACTCGAATGATTATTTATGGTAGTAATTTTGGTACTGATCCCTCTATTATTTTTGTGAAGATAGGCGGGAAAGAAGCAAAAGTAATTAATGCGAAAGGTAATAGCTTGTACTGTATTACCCCACAGCAGTGTTACGAAGGAACTATTGAAGTGAAAGTCGGTGAACAAGATCTTATAGTGTCAACGAAATATGAATATGTTCCACAAATGGTCGTATCGACCTTATGCGGATACGTGGATGAAAAAGGTAATGGAGAGATTATAAAGGAAGGTCCATTTAGTGACTGTGGTAAAATAGACTTTCCTGCATGGTTCTCATTTGATCCCAAAAATCACGATATTTTATATCTAACTCAGGATGCAGAAAATAATGGTAACGGTAAGCCGATGCGTATACTGGATTTGAAAAATGAAAGAATATACACCGGAATAACTGGTAGTTCGGAAGGAGCTGACCGCCTGCGTAGTATGTCATGGACTTTAAGTGAAGATACTATGATTATAGCATGTTCAAAGGGAGCAGATAATGCCGCAAGTAATATTATGTTAATCCGTAATAAAGATAATGATATTGTTGATGTCACAGATTTCCAAAACCCTGTGGTAAAGCGTTTGACCACGAGTCGAGGATGTCAGAACTCAATGATACATCCAGAAAATGGCGAATTATACTATAATTTCTTTGGATCAGGTGCCGTGCTCAGATATGATTTTTATCAATGGGGAGCAGATGATAATAAAGCCCATGCAGAGGAACTATTTACAATTCAGGATGCTAACTGGGAATTTAACTTCATTGTTCATCCATCTGGTGATTATGTTTATATGATGGTACAAAACCAGCATTACATTCTCCGTTCAAATTATGACAGAGTTAACAAACGACTTACGACTCCGTATATTGTTTGTGGACAACCCGGACAAGCGGACTATAAAGACTTGGCAGGGACAAAGGCACGCTTAAATAAACCCGGACAGGGAGTCTTCGTATTTAACAAAAAGTATGAAGAGGCAGATAAAGAAGATTGTTATGATTTCTATTTTACAGACCGTAACAATCATTGTATACGCAAGTTGACCCCAGATGGAGTTGTTTCCACTTTTGCTGGAAGGGGAAGTACAGGAATGAATGTACATGCTAATGGATATGTGGATGGGCATTTACGTGACGAAGCACGTTTCGATTATCCTTATGCTTTAGCTTATGACGAGGATACGGAAACTTTTTATGTGGGTGATGTAAATAATCATCGCATCCGGAAGGTAGCATTGGAGAAAATTCCTGGAGCGGCAGAACATCCGGAAGAAAATCAACCGGAAGAGGGAGAACAATAACCGAATAAAAGAAAAAACACATGAAAATAAAGAATTTTATCACCATTTGCCTGTTGCTGGTTTCTGTAGCCGCCTTTTCGCAGAAAAAGATTCAAGTAACGGGAGTAGTGACAGATACAAATAAAGAGCCATTGGTCGGTGTCAATGTAACAGTAAAAGATCAAGCAGGTTTAGGAGCTATTACGGACATTAACGGACGTTACAAAATTAGTATCGAAGAGTTTTCAAGGCTAGTATTCTCATACATAGGTTTTGATAAACAAGAAGTGTTGGTGAAAAGACAGCAAATAGTCGATGTGGTCCTGAAAGAATCTGAAGCAAGTGAGCTTGATGAAGTCGTTATTACAGGAACCGGTGCACAAAAGAAATTAACTGTAACCGGAGCAGTGACTACTGTTAATATAAACGACCTGAAAGCAAACCCGACAGCGAATCTTTCAAATGCTTTGGCTGGTAATGTGGCAGGTGTTCTTGCCATGCAGACATCCGGTCAACCAGGAAAAAACACCTCGGAATTCTGGATACGTGGAATTTCCACTTTTGGAGCAGATAACTCGGCTTTGGTGTTGGTAGACGGATTTGAGCGTAGCCTCGATGAAATCAACATTGAGGATGTTGAGTCATTCACTGTTTTAAAAGATGCTTCTACTACAGCTATTTATGGTCCTCGTGGTGCTAATGGTGTAGTATTGATTACAACTAAACACGGTAAAGCTGGTAAAATCAATATTAGTGCTAAAGTGGAAACTTCTTATAATACACGGACTATCACACCAGAATTTGTGGATGGATACACTCATGCCAGAATGATGAATGAGGCACGTATTACTCGTAATCAGGAACCGATCTATCAGGATGATGAACTGGAAATCCTACGTTTAGGACTTGACCCCGATTTATATCCGAATGTGAATTGGAAAGATGTGTTGTTGAAAGATGGTGCAATGACTTATCGTGCTAATATTAATATGAATGGTGGTGGTAGTACAGCACGCTATTTTGTTTCACTTAGCTATATCAGTGAAGAAGGTATGTACAAGACAGATAATGCAGTGCGTAAAGATTACAACACCAATCCTGGGAGCCAACGATGGAATTATCGTCTGAATACAGATATTGACATCACAAAAACAACTCTTGTGAAAGTGGGTGTTTCCGGTTCTTTAAAGAAAAGAAATGCACCTGGACAGGGCGGTAATGTGTGGACTTCATTGATGAATCAAAGCCCGATCAGTATTCCGGTAATGTATTCTAATGGCTATGTACCCGCATTTGGAAAAGATGACAATCGTTCGAACCCATGGGTTTTGGCAACACAGACTGGATATTTTGAAATATGGGAGAATAAGGTACAAACCAATATTTCTTTGGAACAGAAACTGGACTTTATTACTAAAGGATTACGTTTTGAAGGACGTTTTGGTTTCGATACCAATAATACGAATGAAATTAGTCGCAAGAAAATGCCTCAAACATGGCGTGCAGAGCGTTTCCGAAATACTGATGGAGAAATTACTTTTAAGGAACAGCGAGCAGAAGAGAAAATGACTCAAAGCTCTACTTCAACAGGTAACCGGACTGAATTCTTAGAAGCAATTCTGCACTATAATCGCGCATTTAAGGCACATCATGTAGGTGGTACTTTAAAATATAGTCAGGATGCTTACCGAACTACAGTAGAGATAGGCACAGATATAAAGAATGGTATTGCTAAACGTCATATGGGTTTGGCCGGACGTGCTAGCTATAACTGGAATTACCGCTATTTTGCTGACTTCAACTTTGGGTATAATGGATCTGAGAACTTTGCAGATGGACATCGTTTTGGTTTCTTCCCTGCATTCTCTTTAGCTTGGAACGTTGCAGAAGAGAAATTCGTCAAGAAACATTTGAAATGGATGAATATGTTCAAGCTTCGCTATTCTTATGGTAAGGTAGGTAATGATAAATTAGGTGAACGTTTTCCTTATTTGTACACTATTGCTAGCAAATATACAGAAAAAGTAGACGGCAAAGACGAAGAGAAGACATTTCCCGGATGGAACTGGGGCGATTATGGATATAGTAATTCTTATGATGGTCGGATATACACTCAATTAGCTTCTGAAGGTGTAACTTGGGAAATTGCAACAAAGCACGATATCGGTGTAGACCTTTCTTTATTTAATGATAAGTTTACGGCTACTGTAGATTACTTCCACGAACAACGTGATGGCATTTATATGGAACGTAAATACCTGCCTAGCATAGTGGGAATTGTGAGAAGTAATCCAAAAGCCAATGTAGGTAGTGTTCTATCTCAAGGTTTTGACGGAAACTTTGCTTATAAACAGAAACTAGGAAAAGTAAACCTCATAGTCCGTGGTAATATTACCTATAGTAAAAATGAAATTTTGGAAAAAGATGAGGAAAACACTGTTTATCCTTATCAAACAGAAGCAGGCTATCGCGTAAATCAGGCAAAAGGTTTGATTGCATTGGGACTCTTTGAAGATTATGATGACATTCGTAACAGTCCTCAACAGACAGCATGGGGAAAAGTACAACCGGGTGACATTAAATATAAAGATGTGAATGGAGATGGCGTTATCAATGATGGAGATAAGGTGGCAATTGGTGCTACTACAAAACCGAACATGATTTATGGTTTTGGTATTTCTGCACGATGGAAAGGATTTGACTTTAATGTTCATTTTCAAGGATCAGGTAAGTCTTCTTTCTTTATAGAAGGGTCTACAGTGTTCGCTTTCAAAGATAGCCAGTGGGGAAATATTTTAGGGAATTTAGTGGCTAATCGTTGGGTTGATAAAGAAACTGCTGCTAAACTTGGAATTCCTGCTAATGAAAATCCAAATGCTTCGTATCCGCGGCTCAGTTACGGTGGAAATGATAATAATCAGCAAAAGTCAACTTTCTGGTTAAGAAATGGTTCGTATCTACGTTTGAAGACTCTGGAAGTTGGTTATACCTTGCCTAAATCAATAGTAAACAAGATTAAGTTCAATAATATACGTGTATTCTTTATCGGTACCAATTTATTGACATTTGCCAAATTTAAAGAATGGGATCCGGAATTAGGAAGTTCTACAGGGGCAGAGTACCCGCTGTCTAAGGTAATGACTTTAGGATTGACTGTTAATATCTAATCAATATGTGTAAAATGAAAAAGATATATAAGCTTTGTATAGGTGCCCTATTAGGGACAATCAGCGTTTCGTGTGTAGATCAGCTGGATTCGGACAAATATTTTAAAGACCGTATGACGCTGGAAGATGTATTTACTAATGAAAAATACTCTGAAGAATGGTTAGCTCATGCCTATTCTTATCTTAAAGGAGAGAATATGGACGTTGCAACCAAAGACAATATACTTTGGTGTTTTGCCGATGATATTTATTTTGGTGATCGTGATATTTATAATACCTTTAAAACAGGAACTTATAGTGAAGGAGATCGACAATCATGGGGAGATAGTTATAAAGGCATTCGTCAAGCATCCATTTTCATTCAGAATATTGACATGAATATGGACTTTACAGAAGCTGAAAGAGCTGACCTGAAAGCGCAAGCTCGTTTTGTACGTGCTTACTATTATTGGTTATTGCTTCGCAAATATGGTCCTGTCCCTTTGTTACCGGAAGAAGGTCTTGATTATACAGCCAGTTATGATGATTTGGCATGTCAACGTAACTCTTATGATGAATGCGTGGAATACATCGAATCGGAGATGCGTCTGGCAGCCAAAGACCTACCTTTGGATCGAGGAGCGAATCATACATCCCGTCCTACAAGAGGAGCTGCATTAGCTGCACGCGCAAAAGTTTTACTATATGCTGCAAGTCCTATTAATAATCCTCGTCCAGAAGATACCGAGAAATTTACAGATTTGGTAGATCATGACGGAAGATGTTTATTGGCACAGGAGTATAATGAATACAAATGGGCCAGAGCTGCAGCCGCCGCAAGAGATGTAATGGAACTCCCAGGAAGCAATTATGGACATCGCTATGTATTACATACGGTAAAGAAAAGAGAAGAGGCTGCAGCGGGATATCCGAAAACGCTTCCTCCTTATCCCGATAATGATTTTGCAAATGCTGATTGGCCGGATGGATATCGAGATATTGACCCCTTTGAATCTTATCGGCAAGTTTTTAATGGAGCCTTGTCTATGTTTGACAATCCTGAACTAATTTTTAGTCGTGGGCAGAATCAGGGTGATCGCAATCTCGCAGATATGGTATTACATCAGCTGCCTACTAGTGCTAATGGCTGGAATACACATGGTATGACGCAAAAAATGTGTGATGCTTACTATATGTATAACGGTTCGGAGTTTAATCGACAAACCTTTTTGGACACTTGTCAGGTTGAGAACCGTTTTGTGACTGAAAAGGAAGGAAAAGCAGGCACATATCCTTATTTAAAGAAAGGAGTATGGAAAGAGTATGCATGGCGCGAACCACGCTTTTATGCTTCGGTTGCTTTTAATGGTTGTGTATGGGCGCTGTTGGATAATTCAACGCTTAAAGACCCTAAGCCTGTAGAACAGCAAGTGTTTTATTATCGCGGTAACGGTAATGGATACACTAACTCTAATTTCTGGCTCCGTACTGGTATTGGAATTATGAAATTCGTTCATCCAGATGATACCTCTGGAGCGAAAAACAATAAAGACAATATTAAGTTAAAAACGGAACCTGCTATTCGTTTTGCAGAAATCTTATTGATTTATGCTGAAGCTATAAATGAATTAAGTGGTACGCACGATGTTGCATCTTGGGATAATAGTACTACTTACGCTCTTACACGTACCAAAGATGAACTGAAAAAAGGGATTCGCCCTATTCGTTGTCGCGCAGGAGTACCAGACTATACATCAGAAGAATATGAAAATAAAGATGAATTCCGTACGAAGCTGAAACATGAACGCCAAATAGAGCTTATGGGAGAAGGACATCGTTATTTTGATCTTCGTAGATGGAAAGATGCTCCGGTTGAGGAGTCAATGGAAATACGTGGATGTGATGCTTTTATGACTGAAGAAAATAGAGCAGCCTTTCATTCACCGATTGTAGTCAATGAACTTCCAACAGCTTTTTCTCGTAAATTATATTTCTGGCCTATCAGTCATGACGAGTTGAAACGTAATAAACTGTTGACACAAAATCCGGGTTGGACATACAATGATTAATCTCCTAATAAGAATATGATATGAAGAATATATATATTTACTTAAGTTTATTGGCTGTCATCATCTTGGGAACCGCTTGTAATAATGAGTGGGAAGATGAGCAGTATCGGCAATATGTCTCTTTTAAAGCACCTATAAAAGATAAAGACAATGGGGTAACTCCGATATATGTAAGATACAACCCTGATGGAAAGGTACGTTATCAGTTACCGGTTATAGTCAGTGGATCAACCACGAATGAACAAGATATGGATGTCCATGTAGCATTGTATGAAGATACTCTGGAAATATTAAACAGAGAACGTTTCAGCGGGCGTAAGGATTTGTGGTATACCTTATTGGAAGAAGATAAATATGAATTCCCTGAAACGGTTCATATTCCGGCGGGGACATGTGTAGAACAGCTAAATATTGATTTTGATTTGCGAGGAATCAATATGACGGACAAATGGGTATTACCTCTAACTATCGTTGATGATGCCACCTATAATTATCAAGGCCATCCACGTAAAAACTATGCAAAAGCATTATTACGTGTAATTCCTTTTAACGATTATTCCGGTTCATATAGTACAAGTACGATGGAAGTGTATATTCGGAATGCAGATGGAAGTACCGATAATAAACCAATGGTAAGCAATAACCGTACAGCATACGTGGTAGATAATAATACAATTTTCTTTTATGCTGGCTTGATGAGCGAAGATTTGTCAAGAGATTCACGAGAACTCTATAAAATATATGTACGTTTCAATGAAGAAGACAAATCATTGAGTCTGTGGGCAGATGATGAAAAGAAGATTGGATTTAAGTTATATGGTACTCCTGCCTACAGTGTGACGGAGGCTATGGATGCTACACGCCCCTATTTAAAACATCGCTATGTTTCATTTACTATTGAATATGATTTTAAAGATGTGACTTCTCGAAATCAAGAAGTTCTTTACAAAGTTAAAGGAACAATGTTACTTGAACGAAATCTTAATACCCAGATTCCTGATGAAGATCAGCAGATTGAATGGTAATACAAATGAATTGAAATAAACGGACTTGATAAACTCTAACCATTCCCCCTGTTACAATTAGTTGTAGCTGGGGGAATTCTTTAAGAGCACTGTCCATCACTCTATTTGCATAAAATTACATATCCTCTAGGCCTAAGACTCGTGTTTCAATATCATATTTTGCCATCTCTTTATGTTTTAAATATTCTGTTTTTTCTGCCTGATTCGAGAACGACAATATCAATTAAAAAGTAATTGTTCTTTATTTGCAGAACTTTTATTTTCCCACCATAAGTTATCAAATTATACACATTCCTTAATTTACTTTCCGTGCAGTGTATACAAAACTAACAGATCATCATTAGCATATCCAGATACGAATTCCCCTATATTTTTACACTTTGCATTGAAAAGACTAAGGTGTAAAATCTTGTCAGCACGTCTAAATAATGCCTCTTCACATTCTGTGAATATCTTTTGCATCAATGAATATACGAAGTCACTAATAACAGGAATAATTCTAGTTTTTTGTCGATATTCATCCCAAAGAAAATAGAACAACTAAATTATAAAAATAAAGCGACTTTATTGAGAGAAAAATCACCTTAATTTTATTCGAAAAACATGTAAAGCACAACACGAAAACAACACTAACTCATATAATGTGCTGATTATAAGGGAGATAAACTACTACCTATTAGTTTGGACAGGACCCGGAAAACCAACTTTGCACAGATGATTTTGCCGGACATTGGGCTCATAATGCCAATCTTTCAGTGAAAGCCATCATGGGCGTAGCCGGATACAGCGAAATGGCTCGTATGCTCGGTTTGAATGATGTAGCAGATAAATATGCAGTGATAGCTAAGCAAATGGCAACAAAGTGGGAAGAAATGGCAAATGAAGGCGACCATTACCGTTTGGCTTTTGACCGTAAAAACACCTGGAGCCAAAAATACAATATGGTTTGGGATAAGTTGTGGGATCTGAAATTATTCC
>OGPZ01000789.1_pt1 | contig 26073 bp, 23 predicted proteins | sample 1553111 | NCBI WGS metagenome assembly OGPZ01 (sample SAMEA2579968, study PRJEB22360) | human gut metagenome
TAAGCCCGATATACCTCTACAAAGATAGTATTATTCTATATATTTCTATGCAAATCCTCAAAAAAGAATTCTCCTCTTTTTATAAATAAAGTAAAGTAACATCAATGCCGATATACTAATTATTAGCATCCAACTTATATTTTTCCTATAATATAAGCTATTCTCTTCCTCCTCACAAACCACTTTATGATGATTCGTGTCGATGAAAGATGATATTTGAGTATCTTCTTTCTCATCTATCCTCTCTTTCTTTTCAAAAACCTTATTCACCGTCTTTCTGCTACCTAAAATAAAACAGGTGGAAGAGAAATCCCCTGTCGCAGTATCTTTCCCCAATACTACCAATATTTGTTCGGTAGACTCCTCCATCCGTTCCAGCATCTTCTTTTCCTGATTAACATCATACAAAGCCACATGGGAAGAATGCCCGGAAGAACTTGAATCCATCTGCACCTCACTGCTCCTACTGATAACTTCCTTCTTACTCCTGCATCCCGACAGCACCCCCGGAAGAACGAGACCCAATAATAAAACAAACAGCAGCTCCCTCCCACTCTTCATAAACTCCCTCACATCAAAACAAGGACACGCTTTCACATATTCATAAGGTTCGATCACCCCGTCTCCATTCAAATCCGGCGAAGTATCCCGGTGTCCCAATACCTGAAGAATAGTATATTGCCGTTGCAAATCCATTATTACTTGATAAAGCACCCGTTTTTGAGCATTTGTCCGGGTATCTGCCGGATGTCCATTCTCATCCAGTCCCCCGACATAACAGATCCCGACACTTCGCTTATTCCAACCTTTGCAATGCGCTCCTGCCAAATCAATCTCCCTTCCTTTCTCCAGTCTTCCGTCCAGACGGATAACATAATGATAACCGATACCATTGAACCCACGTTCCCGGTGCCAACGGTCAATATCTGCGGCGGTAAAATCCTGTCCGGCTTTTGTAGCCGAGCAATGCACTATAATAGAATCTATCTTTCTCATGACATTTTATTCTTATCAACTAACCTCATTAATATTCCGAAGGAGGAATGCGCTTCACACACCCTCTGATCTCACACTTTTTCACCTCCGACTCTTTCTGTGCCAACTCTACTTCATGGCATTTATGTATCCAGTCGATCTTCTCTTCCTGCTCCTTGCGAAGCTCGATATAAAGCCCGTCTATTTTCTCGTCCCGCTGTGTCAGGCGATCTTCCAACCAATCCACCTTTTTACGGCGATTTTCTTCTTCCAGACTGCTTACGTCTGCCTCCTCTTTCCGTGCATCCGTTTTCCGGCAAGAGATATATCTCACCATCCATTTCACCGCTTCCAAACCACCCATAGCAGTAATGAAAGCAAGGATTGTAGTTATTTGCATATTGATCTATTTATGTAGTTATAAAGAAAGAATGAGGCCGAAGCCCCATTCCATACAAAGTCGCTAATTCCCGACTTCCCGTTTATCAAGCTGCCGGATCGGGTGCTTCACCACTACCTCCCGTACCTTCATCAGGGTCCGGTGCTTCACCTCCTTCGCCTGAGCCACCATCAATGATACTCGAATCATTGATATGATCCAAATCCTTAAACTTCAATCCATCCGAACGTGTCGAAGTTCCTGTAAAGAGACGAATATCCGAATTCGCACGAAAACAAACCCGCAGACCGCTAATGTCAGATACAGTAAAGTCTTCCGCCTTTTCCGTTCCTTTACTTTGAGCAGCCAAATAGAAATACCCCAGTCCTGCGATATTTACCGAACGTCCGGAAAGTAATGTCTTACGCAGAAGTGTACGAAAATCTTTCAATACACTAATGGTTTCACCTTCACTTACACCGGAAGCAGAGGATATTTCTTTCGCAAACTCATCCAATGTAGCACTCGTATCGTATTGATAAGAAATTACCGGATACACTTTCTTTCCTGCCTCTTTGTTTGTTGGGTCACACAGACGTTGAACCCTTTTAAATCTAATTGCCATAATACTTTTCTTTTTTAAATGAATACTGTTTAATTATTACTTCGCTAACGTTAACGGTACAAAAGTGCGGTATTCTCCAGAAAAGTGAAACGACACAAATTTATAATACTCACAAGATCTTCAAGGACGTTTTACATACCCACAGACAGTTTAGAAAATACAAAAAACGACAAGAAGAGAAATAAAAACCAGAAAAAGGCGACAAGAATGCCAAACAGGGAGAGAAGAATAACTTGGCCTCCAAAAGGTATCTATTATTTCATAGTAGATCAAGAATGGAAAATATTTGAGCTTTTTGCTCAACAAATCGTATTTTTGATCTGTTTTATACTATATTTGTAGTCTATATTGAGATTTAGACTCATATATTCATTGTTTCATAGCTAAAAAATAGATAACCATGTTACTTGAATTTACAGTTAAAAACTATCGCTCATTCCATAAAGAATGTACTTTCTCGCTCGAAGCGCAGAATATTGTGGAAGAACCTAAAACTAATGTTGTTTCGTTGGATGGATACAAAATAGTAAAAACTGCCGCAGTTTATGGTCCCAACTCCAGCGGAAAATCCAATTTGATAAGCGCGTTGGATAATATGAGAAATTGCGTTATCAACTCTGTGCGACTAAACGATAACGAAATGCTTCCGTATGATCCGTTTCTTCTATCAGAGACTTCAGACGACACATACGAGCCGACTCATTATGAAATACTCTTTTTGATGGACGGAATTCGATACAGATATGGGTTCGATTATACCTATACCTCTATTGTTGGCGAATGGCTGTTTACCAAGGTAGGAACAAAAAAAGAAAAGACTCTATTTATCCGTACAGAAGAAGGTATTGGCGTTTCAGAAAAAGACTTTTCCGAGGGCATAGGATATGAATCTAAAACAAATGAAAATCGGCTATTCCTTTCTTTGTGTGCACAATTAGGGGGAACTATTTCTAAGAAAATCATTAATTGGTTCAATAATGGGTACAGAATAATTTCCGGTTTGCAGAGTATAGGTTACAAAACACTTTCAAAACAAATGTTTCATGAAAAGAAAGAGGGCTATCAAGAAGCTCTTGCCTTTTTCAAAACTCTACAATTAGGCTTTGAAGATTTACTTTCAGAAGAAGAAATCACAACTACGAGTCATTTTAGAGGTCTCACTCTTGAAAAAAATATAAAACTTAGTACAGTTCACAACAAATATAATGATAAAGGGCAAGTGATTGGTGAAGAAGTATTCAACCTCGAAAACCAGGAATCGGCAGGAACATTAAAGTTAGTAGAGTTATCCGGTCCCATCTTTGAGACTTTACTGAAAGGTTCCATTTTAGTTGTCGATGAATTGGATGCAAAAATGCACCCTCTTATTTCCCAATACATTATCAAGCTATTTAATAATGCGGAGACGAACCCAAAGAATGCTCAACTGATATTCTCCACGCATGACACTCACTTGCTTTCTGCACGTCTGTTGCGTAGAGATCAGATATGGTTCACAGAGAAAGACACTTTGGAGCAAACAGACCTATATTCAATGATGGACATCATTTTGCCTGATGGTTCCAAGCCCCGTAATGACACGAACTATGAGAAAAATTATATCAATGGAAGATATGGGGCGATTCCATTTATTATGAATGATTAGAACCATAAGAAATAATGGCACGAGTAATTAAGATAGACAATGCTTTGCAAAAGCGGCATGAATATAAAAAGAACAAACGAAAAGCAAGAACGGTCATTTGTCGTATACTAATCGTTTGTGAAGGAGAAAAGACCGAACCCAACTACTTCCGTTCCTTTGACCGGTATAGAAAAGGTAACGTCGTTTATGAACTTACTTTAGATGGCGGACGTATGAATACAGTTGGTGTAGTTGATAAAGCCATTAGTTTACGAGACAAAGCCAATATTCCTTATGACAGAGTTTGGGCTGTATTCGATAAAGATGGCTTTCCTGCCAAGAACTTTAACACAGCAATTGCTAAAGCTAACCAGAATCATATAGAATGTGCCTGGAGTAATGAAGCTTTCGAATTATGGTATTTGTATCATTTTCATAACCGAATTACAGGAATGACAAGAGATGAATATGCCGTCGCCATTACCAAAGCTGTCAACGCATCTCCTTTATATAAAAAGAAAACGCCTTACCAATATGCTAAAAATGACAAAAGTAGTTTTGATATAGTCACCACTTTTGGTTCGCAGGATAATGCTATACGCTGGGCAGAAACAAAACATTGTGAATATACAGATGAAAGATATGCGATGCACAACCCTTGCACTACGGTTTATAGACTGGTACGTCAACTGACGGGAACTGATGAAGAACTGAATGAAGAAATTATCCGCAAGATTGACGAATAATCATCTGTCCCTTTTGAAATACAAAAAAAGTGCACCTCTTTCCCCACCGGAAAAAAGATGCACTACACAAACAAAACAAACAATAGTCTACCTTCACAGGCAGGCGAATCCATTATTCCATTTTCTAAATATTGCTATGTAGAGAATGACAGGGGATGGATTCTAACGGGCCACTTCACAGCGGCAAAACATAAACTTTAGCCTTTTCAATTAATTACGCTATCCTAAAGTTACTTTAATCATCCCATTCTGATGGCGGCAACGATTTCTTGCCATACCACTTCATCCACGCATAAGATTTCCTTTTTCTCAAATAAAGCGTATCACCACAATGTTCCAATGCCTCCCAATCAAATGACGAGTGATGTCCGAACCACCTCTCCATCCAGTAAAGCAAATGATAATTGAGTAATACAAACAGCATACACCACCATGAAAGAAATAAAGACAGTATCAATGCAGGGAGTAATGCCAATAACAAGCACTCAATATACTGCCGTTCATGAATACGGAGTTCCATCTCTTTCCATACTTCCAGATACTTGAATCGAATAAAACAACAACCGAATATCATGAAATAGTACTTTCTTTTATTCAAGAAGGTTTTTGCCAACAAATTATTATATAAAATCATATTTTATGTTCCACTTTTACTTCAACCGATTTCTGCAGAATATACTCGAAAAATAGATATAATCAATAAAAATGATATAGCTACAAGCAAACTGCAGATAAAGGAGAATAGATAAATAATTTTAAATAAGAAACTTATTAAAATCCATATATAGACTGTGACTTTCATCTTCATTTATTCATCACGGACACAACGAATAGAAGCGGCTGCACAACGATTTATACAAAAACTATAATCCCCACCGAAACTACAACCAAAATCAAATGTAGATATAGAAAAGCCAAATGCAATAACAGTCGTTGATCCGTTTCCATCATCAGCTGTCATAGTAGCAGCCATGTGTCCCATGTAATAATCCTTTGTTTGGAATCCATTAAAATCATTTTCTCCGTCACGAACAGGACCAGGAGTAAAATATACCTTTCGCATATTACTTTCTCCACCATAATAAAAATAACCTCCATATTGAGTAAATGATGGAGTATAAAATTTTTCACTATCCATCACTCCTACCTGATAATCAGGATTTACAGTCTTTTTTATAATCTTTTTCTTCAGAAATGCTCCATAAATATCCGATGGAGGTATCTTGAAACCAGCAGGACATGGGTCATAAAGAGTCTTCATTGTTTTTATATTTACCATCTTATTCCTTGAATAGGGATTATTCCCCCATAAATATTGATTTCCTGCCAAGGATATTAATGAATAAGAATAATATAACCAATCACCCATATCACCAAGTATAAAGACATTAGGATGCCTTATCGCATATTCAATCGTTCCTATTTTCTCGTTTATTTCTATCTTTTCAAAATCCAAATCAATACCACGAACATCATACATTGGAGCATTTTCTGTACTTTCAAAAGAAGCTGAACCTATAAAGGGATCTTTACGTCCCCATTGATACCCCATGCCACGAGTAGTCAATTCGTCCGGAGTACAAGTAGTTGCTCCTAAATCCCTATCCATTATCCTATAATTTATTCCACTGTAAACTTCCCCATTGGTCGGTAACCCTAATTCGATAATATCAGGTTGCTCTGTACACCAAATATGCCAACTCCAAAGCACATTGGCGTCTGCTGCATTGGGATCAGAGTTATCATAAACAGCAATAACTCCATTTCCTGCTCCATTACTTAAAAATTCAACTCTATTAGTCTCTGAATTAAATGCAACCTGTGATATTAGATTATCCTTATCCTGCCAAATTAACTTGGCAGATTTAGGTTCAACTGCCACATTTTTAGAAACAGAGATATCCTCTCCCATTGCATTCTTAAAATGATACATTGCAAGATCGTCTTTAAGTTGCCCAGACCATGCCGGCTTATTTTTTGTTTCAGCCACAATGCCATCCACTCCATTTCCTATTACTGTGGCATCAAATGAGTAAATACCATAAGTAATCGGAGTGATAAAACTATTTGCCGGACCACTCTCGTCAATTGGATTTGCCTTCGAATGTTCTATAGCTTTAATAGGAATATATTTAATAATATTGCCAATAGTAATTTCCAAATACCCTTGAAATTCAAGGTTTGCATTGCTCACACAAGCATATATCCAATACTTATTGCTATTAACAGGAAGATCTACTTCACTATCCGAGAGGTTACTTTCCGTCGTTTTCTTTATAGGTATCAGAGTTTTGTTATCAATACTATAATACATTTGCATCTGGCTATAAGGGAAAAGAGTTTTTTTGTCCATTCCTAAAGCACGAATCCTGCGCGTTGTTACATTATCAAAATTTGCATTACCTAAGTCATCAGCCTGCAACTCAATTTTCACCATTACTACAGGATCTTCTATACCTCTCAATAATTCAATGCTTTCCCTATCTGTTTTCAGCAAATACTGCCCGTTTGAAGCAAATCCTTGCGACCAATTATCAGAAACCGTCACCGAATACTCAATATTACTTCCCGGGTTCTGAATCGCTTCCAATGTTGTAGCATAACCTTTACTTTTTAGTTTAGATATATTAAAATTATAAGAATGATTGCGCAATATATCCCAATACGCTCCCGTGGATTTATCCCAAAAGTCCAAACGATAATATTCCTTATCTGATCCATCCATATTCTGTACTGTCAACAACAACATTGCTCGATCTACAGAGAATTTATTCTTATCCACTTCCTTTCCTAAAGCATATATAGAATGTTTATATTCCAAAGGATAATAGCTAGTCACCAACCCTTTAGACTCATCGATGGGAGTTATGGCCGATAATAAATCATGTTTTTCCGAAATACCATTCTCGTTGATATTCCCTTTATAAATATCTCCTTGATTGTCACTATCCAATATAAAATCTGAAAAATTTAGATTTTTCCATTCCCAATAGACCTTTTTATCAGGAAATAATTGCTCCAAATTCGCATTCACAACAATTTTTGCTAAACAACGAGTTAACAAACATACATTGGAAGTAGCCGCCTCGTTCCATTCTATCCAACCATACATCGGAATGGTTCGCTCCTCCTTTTGTGAACTCGAAAATCCTTTCATTTGTCCCTGGCTACTGTAATTTTTGAGCTGATCTTCGCTTGTTGTTTCATTAATTGAAGTACGGTCAGTCATATTACAAAGCACATAAACACGATCTCCTTTTTGAGGAATATAATCCGTCAATGTTATGGTTGGAGATGCTGTGCCATTTCCGAACAGAAAAGACAGCTGTGTGCTTTTTCCCTCCTGATAATATACCGGAGCAGCGGTATGAGCGTCATTGTAGATAAGAACCTGTAAATTACTAATCATACATTCCTTTCCCGTAGCTACACTACGCACTTGCACCAATTCCGCATCCGGTATGGATAACTGAATCACATTTGCCGGGGAAGAATTTATAGTTCCTGTTTCATTGTCATCAACACAACTACTCAATATCAGAATACCTAAAATGCTAAAGAATATCAAGCATCTTGGATGAGAGAATAACGGTATTTGTCGTTTTTTCATGTCATTAAAACTTTCAATTTATTATATTTATTCTTTGATGCAACGTACTGATCCTACATCTGCAAAACTTCTATTAACGGGCAGCATGTAACTACCTTGCAAGGTGAAAGTGAATGTAAAAGCTTTTTTTTCACCATAAAGCGAAGAAGTCCAGTATTTACCCGATAAAGATAAATCTCCAGCCACCCAATTAGGTAAATAAACCTCGGGCAAATAAATCACCTTTGTTTCATCAGCTCCCGTACCATCGCAATAAAAAGAGGAACCATGAGAATATCCGTTTTTAATATAAAAATAGTACGCTATATCCGTATGTGTCGATACCCAATCAGTTTTAGCTAATACTTGGAAAACATCTCCCGGAGCAACTTTATAACCCACCGGACAAGGATCATAAATTGTTTTGGATGTTGATTGTGGAAAAACCTTGTCTGTTCCGGTTGGATTGCCCCATAGATATTTCATATACATATCATTGTCTTTACACCAGGAATACGTATCGCTAGTACCCATATTACAAATATGTGGAGTATTGATGGTCTGTCCGATTGTGGCGGGTTCATTTTTTGAATATTCCACTTCTGATTCTGCACTTCTTATATCGTATAATACTGTCCGTTTGCCATCATAAGATAACGAGCCAGAGTATGGGTCTTTACGCCCCCATTGATAAGAAAGTCCCTGTGTGGTGCCCAATCCACCAGTGGCAGTTGTTGCTCCAAGATTACGATCCATCACTTTATATTCGTTTCCGGTATATCGGGAAGCAGAATATGTTATCAATCCGGGAGTAGCAGTACACCAGAGATGCCAACTCCACAATATCTTGGCATTCACCGCATTAGGATTCACATTATTATACACAGCAATCACTGCATTTCCACGGCTCCGTCCCATCTTTACCTGAACCCTGTTATCTACCAAAGCCACTTGTTCTACCAGTTCGTCTGTATCCTGCCATAATAACTTGGCCGACAAGGGCAGGATATCAGCACCGGTAACTTTTGCGAGTTTATTACCCATCGCATCCTCAAATTCCCCATTGTCAATAATCCCATCCACACCATTGCCCATAACTGTGGCTGTGAATGAATAGCTCTTCCCTCCTCTATCCGCTATATAGCAGTTAGAAGTTCCTTCCATATCCAACGGAGTAAAAGTGGTTAATGAACTAATCGGAATCAGTTCTTTCCGTACATTATCGGCCGTTATTTCGATAAAGCCACCATCAAAATTTTCCGGGACACTTCCCGTTGTACAATAGAAGTTCATCGTTTGCAAAGCAGCCACATCATACTCTCTGTAATTGTTCGTCACCTGATGAGTGCCAGTTATTCCATCACAATAAAGTTGTAAATCATTTGTAGACATCAAAGTCGTTTGATTGGCTTTAAGCACCTTTATCCCCAAACGTCCCATAGTGTTACATCGGACTTGTACCAGCTTCACAGGGTCGTCAATATCTTTAATTAATGCAATCTCTCTCCGGTCTATATCAAAGTCAGTACCTGTAATATCACCGGATATATCTATATCCGTCCAATCAAACATATCTGTGAATATTTTCACTTCATCAAGGCTAAGTACTTGTACGTCTATTGAATATATATGGTTCCGTTTCATCTGATAAGAACCTTCCGTTCTTACAGGTATCGTGCGTTTTATAATGCGGTTTGTCACTCCGTCTGTCACAGGAATAGTCAGATTGATGGATGTCACATTCGTATCAGGATTATAATCACTCAAATCCTCCAGATAATTTTCATAGACATACCAAGAAGAAAATGTGACCTTTTCGCCACCCATGTCTACGTTCTCTTTCAATTCAACATCTGCAAGACTGGTTTCAGGATAATCAAAATAATTGAAATAAGAAGCCGGCTGGTTTTCATATACGTACTCTTCCCCAAAAGCATGAGAAGGAAACGGAGCATAACGGCGAATCTTATCAGCTACATGAATTACTTGCACTTTCACGTCTCCTATTTTTAGTTCTTCTCGGGGTACACTTAAAGATGTGGTACGAACAGCAGTCCTTAATTTTGCTACTCCACGAAGTAGATGCACAGAAGCCATAAAGTCATAATCCGTAGTTTTTTCAATTCGACCCATTCCCGACATGAAAAATGGTCCTACAGGTCGTTCCGTTATCACTTGGGGGAAATCCTCATTGGCACGAACACGTATAGTATATCCGGACTCTAAAACTCCTATATCAAATATTGCAGAAGCCACATAAACACTATCAGTTTTCGTAGCGGAAAGTATCAACGTTCCGTCCGTAGTGGAACAGGATGCCACGACAGTTCCTTCCTTCATTATATCCATGAAAAGATTATTCACTCCGTTTTCTCCGGTTGAACTTTTTTTTGTTCTCCGAGCATCTGTAGAAGTCCCGACAGGTACAATTAAACGAAGTTCTATCCGTTCCTTACCATCAGGAAGAGCGTTCTTGCCCGCATCAGTACAGACCTCTTTATCTTCAATGCAAGCAAACATTGACAACACAATAAAAGTTGTTATAAGAATTTTTATTATATTCTCCATCATATTCCATCTTCGTTTTTATTCTCTTACACAACGAACAGAAAGCCCTGAACCCTGCGACATGGGTGAACCTGCGCAATTCATACTAGTAGTCGTTGCATTTTTATCCCATTCTATGAATTCAAAAACAACACATGCAACCTGATCGCTATCCAGTCCAACAGAAGTTGCCTGCCAACATGCTCCGGTATATTGAAAATATCCGCTAAGCTCTCCGGTTCCGGGATCACGAATTCCTGCACAAGGAAAATAAATTGTTTTATCAATTGATGAAAAGCCATATCCTCTCAATTTATAATATCGCTCATAACTCGATTCGTCCCAAACAATATCGGCGGGCACTCTCCATCCCACAGGACATGGGTCAAAAATCGTCTTCTTGCCCAACTGGCTATTCCATAGATAAGGATTGATTGCATTCTGGATATCTGAAAAATAGCTATGGGATGCATACCAAATCTCTACGTCACTCGAAGTATAAAATGTCAATGGCTGATGTACAGAATTTGGTATATTATTGCGTTCTGTCACTCTAATTTTATTTACTGTTTTTGCTTCACCGTTATTATCATATAATGTTTGCTCCGGATCATTAACTTTCCAACCAACAGTAGTAGAAAAAGGATCTTTTCGTCCCCATTGATATAATACTCCCCTTGATTTAATGCCTCCTTCTTTATTATAGGTATTATAAGTCACTCCTATATTCCTATCCATCCAGACATGACCACTAAATTCCTGCTGTCCGCCTTTTACATCAGGATCATAATTTGTACACCAGATATGCCAGCTCCAATAAATCTCACCATTCACTTTCATAGCTACTACAGCATTACCGGTTTTCGCCCCTGTCTCCACTACAATATAAGCTTTGTCACGTTGCGACGCATTCATCACTTTAACGCTATGCTCTGTCATTACTCCTATTTCGTCTTGCCAAAACACCTCTGCCGTAACCTCCCCTTCGGGAATAGGGGTACGTTCTAATTCATCCAATTGCGCCCACGCTTTGTACACTCCGTCTGTGGGAATATGTACCCTTCCACCCGGTGGTACAATATAACAGTTTATTATATGCACATCCTTTATTTCACTAACATTAGGTTCTAATGCTATCCAAGGACACACCGTTAAATTTATGTCTAAAGTCGACATTTTTGTCTTAAACCGACACAACAACTGGTATACATGATTGCGTTCCAGTTTCTCCAATACCGCTCCACCGGAATTATCCGAATCCCCTCCTAAATCAATCGAATCATAACCATCCAGTTTTAGGTTCAGTTTCCGGTCTTTACATTCCATTTCGGGGAGATAGAACGAATATGCCAGTATTCCTTTATCTTTTGTAGAAGTTTCTTCCGGTATACTTTTAACCGCTTCCTGGGTTATATCAATGGTAGAAGACGCATAATTACCCACTTTTGCCGGAGAGACATATCCGGTTTCAGCTCCCCCTGTCACCATCAGCCCATTCGGAATGAGAACTTCCTCCTTGTTTCCCGCTTCTTTCCGCATATACACATCCACCCGTGCTACAGCACGGTCTACTGTCATATTTCTCGTCTGAGTCATTCCTTTCGACACATCTATACCTTTCACTTCTCCGTACATCGGCAGGCAATAATCTGTCATGTATTCCGGTACATTAGCTTGGGTAGTCAGGTAGTCCGCTATCTGATACTGTACATCTATCAAATCATTCGGATGATCTACAGACTCCAATATGGCACGGGTATTCATATCAGTCGGCTCATTCACTATTGCATATAGACTTTTTCCAGTAGCAGCTTTTACTGTGAAAACAGGAGTTGCATAGAATCCGCTCGTTTCCGTCAGTGTCCAGTAATACATTTTATCCAGTGACGTGCCATCAAAGATATACACACGTATTCGACTGATACGTGTCTCATTCACATTCAGCACTTCAGGGTCGTTCGTCATACGTGTAGTGATATTTATTGCCATCTGCACTTCGTCAGGATTCATCATTGCCTCCCTGCTCCCCTCATTTTCTGTGCAGGAGATACAAAATCGATAAAATAGCAGAAAACATACCCACCAATAACTCTTCATATCTTTTATTCTCTTTATAACCATTGCTTAGTGTATCAAAGTTCCTCACCTTTTAACCAAATAGTCCAACCATTTATCACAATCTTATTAGCCAGAAAATCCAGCAATTCGGGATTATAGAAAAAGACAATGGCATATTCACTTTGGCGGTCTAAATATTCCTGTGCAGGGATATGATGGCCTTCCATCTTGGTCAGCAGCAAATAAGAAATCAGATTGACTTTCATTAGTTCCTTTCCATCCGATTTGCGTGTTAGCATCAGATAGACTTTCTTGTTTTCAAGCAGACGCATCGTGTTCATTTCTACAACAATCCCTACATCTTCCACTTTCTCCAAATGATAGGGTTGAAAACAGATCACATCATCTTCCAGCAGACTATTGTCCCATGCAAGACTACCATTATCCGCACGGATTTCAAACAGACAGTCGTTTACATCCAATTCTTCACCCGGGCCTGACTTTTGCAGGATAAAACGGAACTTTTTTGTATCCTTAACCAGTCTGACAGTTTCTGTCTGTTCTTTCTCTCCTGTGAAGTGTACAGTCTTTACTTCACCATACCAAAGCGGTTCCAACTTAACATTATGTATCAAAGACTTTTCTCTCTTCATTTTCATTGTCAAATCATTTAGCTTTGATTGCCCGGCCCGTAACTCCTGCATTTCAAAGGCATCACTCATGCCTGCCCATGCTGCGACCTGATATTCTCCTACAGGGAGTTCAAGCGACATCTTGTAGGTACCCGTACCCAGTCTTTCCCCCTGTTCACTTTTCTTCATGATAAATGTGCCTTCCTTATCGAAAACAAACACATCGACACGATTCACCTGTGCAGCAAAAGCATCGGTGAACTCCATATTGTAGTCATACTTGAAGTCAATATACAACCGACATTCGGGAAGCGTCTCATGGATGGATTCACAGGAGAAGCATGCCAACAATAATAGTAAACAGCCCCCCAAGCCTGTTCGCCGGATGATACCCTTAATTTTAATGTTGTGTCTCATAATGATTCTATTTATTTTTCTGTTTTTTTATATATAGTGAGGAAAAACAATGGTGTTTTTCTCTGAATAATCTGTTTGAGTGGACAAGTCGAAACTTGTCAGTATATCCTTTCAGGATTCACGGAATCAGCTTCCGCCAGCTTTTATTTAATGAAAACAAGAAAAAAAGTAAGGGAAGGCACACTGCCGGAAGCTTACGCCACACGGCGCCTTCCCTACAATGGGTTGATTTTAACTTTATATTATTATACAGTTATTTATTAGAGGTCTACGCCCTGATTCCATGTTGTCCATGGATTAACTGTAATATCTACAGAAAGATATGCTTCATTATCATCGTTATTTTCACCCGGATTTTCAGGATTAGTAGGATCTGTTTTGTCAGGAATCCAAGGCGTACCCGGTTGTTTCACGCTGTTAATAGTCAATGTATACCAGTTATTACGTACAACACCATATTTGCCATGTGCCATTGTTGCAGTGATTGCATCATCGTGGCGAATCAGGATATTATAGTAACAAACTCCTTTTTGGAAATATTCAACTCCCACAGTTTCACCTGTAGCCGGTTTCGAATATTCACCTCCATTGGTGATAGCATCCAGTTCTTCAAGACTAAGAAACTTAAAAGTACTAGTTGTTATAGTTTTACCTTGTGCAGTAGCAGCTGCCACCATCTTTGTATAAAATTGTCTGCAAAGAGCAAGCAACTGTTTCTGTGCCTCACTCGGTTCTTCGAATGACTGTGCTACTATATATGCATCCTGCAACTCTGCCAATGTATAAGTGACACCCAAAAGGCGGAACCAACTCTCGCCTACTGTAAATGAGTTCGGAGTATAAACTGCACTAACCACAGCAGCCGTAGTTTGGGCTTGAGTTTGCGCATAACCAGCCATTGTGTTTTCAAGACAATATTTACTTTCCGTCATAGCAGAGAAATCGGTTGGTAATATACCGTCAGCACTGATTTTTAAATAATTGAATTGTGATACATTGAAACCTTTTAATACATAGTTTGGGTCTATTCTGTAATCTGCTCCGGCAGAGCCACCGGCAGGCATTATGATTTCAGAATAAGGAAACATGCTCTTGTTTGTGACATTCAATGCCCAGTTGCCGAATGTACAGGTGACTCCCGTAGGAACAGTAACCCCATTTGCGTTCACTCCTAAAGAAACTTTAGCAACTACACGATCTACATGAATAACCGAACGATCAGTTTCGGCAGCAGCGATTGCGGCAGCAGCATCAGTGTAGGTTCTTCCATCAACCACTTTCACTTTGGCTGCAACCAAAGCACCATCAGCCGGATTTGTATTGTCACCGGCGTTAATCATCATAAAGTTATTATTATCTACCCCAACGACTTCCTTAACAGTCTGTTCTACAGCGTTATTGATTACTGACCAGGAAGTGGAAGCTACACAAACAAGCTTGAACTTATCACTCGGGTTGATAACAGCCAATACCTTGGCAGTAGCAGAAGGTACTCTGAAAGCCCTACCATCATGTCCTGCAACATCAGCACCACCCACATTCAAGATATAATCAGTTGCACTCAAAGTTTTTGTTTCCAAGCAAATATCCGATGCATCAAACAATGCAAGATATAACTCGTTAACCTTTTGTTCATCTGTCGTTCCATGATTCTCCCCCGGGGCACGTGTTCCCGAACTTTTGGGCATTGCCAGAGACAAAGACATATAAGCTGCTTTTCCATCAACAGGAAGCTGATTGCTACCAGTTGTCGCTTCTTCGTCATTACTACATGCTGTCATCGCCAATCCGACAAACAGCGTTACAAAAATTTTGTCCAATTTCATAAACTAAAATTTAATTAATACTCGTGTTTATACTAAAATGAATTTATCTTTTCTCATTCAGTTTTTGCAGGTATACGTTCATTGCGTCATAATCTTCCATTTCCCATGCAACAATGGCAGCATTGTTATTGGCTATCCTGTCGTCCGGAAAACGGTCTGCGATCATCCGAATAATTTTATTGTATTCATCCGAACCTTTGCCATAACTGTCCGCCACCAGATACATTTCATAATGATTCATTTTATCGGGGCGTGTATGGATAATCTCTCTCCCTTGTTCTACTGAGAAAGGCACAACCGTATAACTGACTGTATATTCTACCAATCGTAATAGAGGATATACTTCCCTCAGCAAAGCATTATAGATTTTCCCACCATCAATGGCTTTTATTTTTGCATCACGTTCATCCGGCACAGGAGTTTGCTCTATAATATCAAGGACTTTCTGCATATAAGAAGGCCGGTATTCCTGCAGCCAAGCGCTTAATCCTTCCCAATTTTCAGGCACCGAACGGGATACAATTATGCCATTATCCAGTTTATAAGCCTGTTCCAGATTTCTTTCCAGCGCTTTCGCACGTTGTTCTGAGAGGCGGGCGTTGGATACGTAGTTACCTTCCGGAGAGGAATAACCTACAATACCGATTCTGTCAATACGGTAACTAACATCCTCTCGAATAGAGTCAATGGATGAATATATCTTAGCCAACTCTACCGGGTTATTCATATAGTCTGCCAGCAGTGTAGACTGGTTCACTTTAAAATTCAGAGTTGCAGTATGGGTGAAAGAACGGTGTTTTTCCTCTATTGCCGGTATTCTGATTTCCAAGTTCGGGCGTTCTACGATTTTTTTAAATAAAGGAATATCGGCAATAGGGCTGTTGCCTAGAATTTCACCACATCCGGCACATCCCTGCAATTCACGAAGTACCTCTACACGCGCACCCGACATCCACTCCTGTGAGGGAACAGTTTCGTTATATTCAATCACAGTGTCGTACTTCTTTTTATAGCGGATTATTTCCTGCCCTTTAATCTTGCCATAGAGTTTCTCCTGTCGCTTATTCACACGGTAGCGATTCGTGCCTGCAATGCAAACAGATGGAAGAAAAAGACTGTCATTCTCCGATTCACTTATGATTACGGGAATTATTGTCAATTGTTGTCTCGAAGAAAATTGCAGTGTATTACAGTCGATATTGAAAGAAACTTCCACCTTGTCATCACTAATCTTCCGGGCAATGGCATTTTTAATACTTATCTCTTGGGCATGGCCGGACAGTATCCCCAGTAGTCCTAGGGCCATATATAAACAGATTCTTTTCATCGTTCACCTATTTTATAATGTATATTATATTAATCGCTGCCTTTGTAGGGCCGAGATAGTTCTTCTTCTCACTCTTCTGCACTGTCCCGCAGGTGGCACAAGGATACTTTGAGTGGTCCAACCGTGCATACCCCACTCCTATCACAGCTTCCATACTCCAACGGTTACCTAACAACCATTGGTATCCATAGGAAATTCCACCGCCCCATAGATGACCCTGGTAGCGATGTTGCTCCATGTTGTCGCTTAAAAAGGAAATTCCTCCTACATTATATTTAGCATAATGTCCATGTACTCCTATGAAGTGACCGTTGAACCTTTCACAAAGCCAATAGCGTAATTCCGGCTGTACCCCCCAATGGCGTAAACGTGTCTCATCATTAAATTTCCATGGATTATAATTGCCGGACAGGTCAAGTGACCATTTCTTTGCCAAACCGATTTCAAGACCTAGATTCATTGTAGTAGTAGCGTCATAAAGTAGATTGCTTTTCACTGCAATCTCTTGGGCGTGAGAGGTAGCAGTGCTGCAAAGTAATGTTCCTAATAACCCGATAAAACATAGATATTTCTTCATACTATCTCATTATTTATTATTGTTCGTTTCTTAATCTCTATTCCGCAATAGAGATTACTACGAATCGCACGAATATAAACATTTGATTATTAATATATTATATATAAAATAGAACAGATAAATGTTTCAGAATTATTAGATTATGAATAAAATTAGAACATTGCAAAATAAAAATCTGATGGATAAGTTATTAAGAAAAGATATACTGAAACAATTATGAAACAAAGAAACTTGTGATAAAACAAACACTAAAATAATTCTATTTATAAAAACGAAGCTTATGGAAAACAAGTTGCTATACATCGAAGAACACATGTCATGTCAGAACTATATGACTACTATCGAAACTGGATTCAAATTTATTGAGTTTACTGAGGACACAGAGCTGGGAGAGGATGATACAAGTAAGAACTATCTGTTGTTCTTTCTCAAAGGTGATTTTACAGTAAGTTACAACCAATTTCACAACAGGACTTTTCAGGCAGGAGACATGATACTGATTCCGCGTTCTTCATCATTTAAGGGAGTTGCCGGAAAGGGAGGAAATTTACTTTTCATGTTTTTCGATGTACCTGAAAGCAGTTGTGACAAACTAGTATTACAGTCATTATCAGAAATTTGCAAGGAGAAAGAGTACAAATTCGAACCTATTAAGATACGTTATCCGTTAACTCCCTTTTTGGAAATACTTACCTACTGCATCCGAAATAGCATGAACTGCTCGCACCTGCATGACCTGATGCAACGGGAATTATTTTTCCTGCTACGCGGATTTTATGAGAAAGAAGAAATCGCAATGCTGTTTTATCCCATTATTGGAAAAAGAATTGATTTTAAAGATTTTGTCATGCATAACTATACTAAAGTGAGTAACATCGAACAACTTATTTCATTATCCAATTTGGGAAGAAGCTGTTTTTTTGCAAGATTCAATGAAGTATTTGGAATGACAGCCAAACAATGGATGCTGAAACAAAAGAACCAACTTATTTTGGAAAAGATGACCAAACCGGGCATCTGTATAAAAGATATCATTGAAGAACTTGGATTTGACTCACAAGTTTATTTTAGTCGTTATTGCAAACAGCATTTCGGTTGCACTCCAAGTCAATTAATAAAGCGCTGTCAAGCTGATAATAGCACTGATTGACAAGTATTATTCCAGTTTGTACAAAATGGATAATTTATTGGACTTTATGATAAATCATATTATAAAAAAATAAGTTTACTTTGCAGCGTGAAATTCATTAGAATAATAGGAGGTTATTATTATAATCTCTATTGCGGAATAGATTACAATACTGCAAATATATATAAATTATTAATACCTGCTATTTTTTTCAATAAATTATAATACAAAAATTCACGCCATCAGGACAAATTAGTCACCATACTATTTACTTTGTCAAGCTGTGACACATCGAATTCCTTCAAATAAATACGTGTCATTTCTTCTGAAGTGTGCCCCAAACCAGCACTAATCACAGAAACCGGTGCACCATAGTCACGCGCAAGAGTGGCCCAAGTATGACGCGCGGTATATGTGGTCAAAGGCACTGCGATGTCAATCATGACAGCAATTTTCTTCAGATATCGATTAATACGCCCCAAGGATAGGCGGTACTGCTTATATTCTGAAAGAGATTTTTCGCTAATAATCGGAAACACATATTCTCCCTCAGTTTCATATTTGTCCATTAATTCCTGCATTTGAGGTGTCACGGCAATACGAATTAATTGCTTTGACTTGTGACGGGAATAGGTCAGCACTCCATTGTAAATATCAGATTTCTTCAATAGTACAATATCGACAAAAGCCATTCCCTGGGCATAGAAGCTGAACAAGTACAAATCACGGGCAAACTTCAACTCCGGCATCTCTTCTAATCCCAAGTTTGCCAGAGCTTGAAGATCTTTCCGAGTCAGAGCACGTTTCACCGTTTTGGCGGGACGGGTTTGTGCTTTTGCAAAAGGATATTCTCCATGAGGATGATAGCCATCTGTTACAGCCTGATTATAGAGTGTCCGCAAATTGCGCAAGTAATAGCTCACAGTATTTCCTGTAACCCCGCTGTTATATAGAAAATCCTCATATTGCCGGATAAAACGTAAGTCAATTGCTGACATACGAATATCTGACCCATTCAGAAATTTAGCCAAGGATAGGCGTGTACTTCTATATGCCGCAGCCGTCCCCTCCTTTTTCAATGTCTTTTTCCGGTCAATTTGTGTATCAATATACCGCAGCAGATAAAATTGTTGTCTGACATTTTTATGAATGTACTGTGCCAATACATCTTCCACTGTAAAAGATTCTGTTGATCGCTCAAGGTGTCGTATCTGTGCACGAATCCTATTCTTTATTTTCCGTAGTTCACGATTCATCCTGGCAACGTCTGCAGTGGTAAATGTAGAATCTACACCATCAATAATCTTCTCTTCCAATTCATCAAATGATTCTTCTTTGATCCGGAAACCCGTATACATCAACTTCTTCCTCCTCTCATGTATCACTTGGAACACTAAAGGGTAACTGCCATTATTCAATCTCCTGCTCTTATTTAGCATAAGTCTAACCGATGTTATCATATTCTTATTTTTTTATTATGGTAAAATTACAGAGTTCACACGCAAAACAAGTAGTATAGTGAAATGTTTTGCTGCATTAAGAATCGTTATGTAATAAATATAGTTAAATTATATTCTATAAAATATATTCTATATTCATTACATATAGTTTATGTGTATACGCATAAAATTAAGATGTACGCTATAAGTTATATATTATTACATATATACATAAATAAGGAAATATATGATTTTGAAAAATCAGAATATTAGGCATAGCTTTGTCTCATGGATTTTAAGGAGCTGCCTGTTTCTTTAAAAGGAACAGGTCGTTCCTCGGTGTGCAACGGGTCGTTCCTTTAAAAGGAACGGCCCGTTGGTTTTAAACCAAAAACCGATAAATGTAACCATTTGAATGTCAACTTCTTACTGATTTAAGATTCCGTCCCCGTAACCCATGGGATTTTTTTTAACAACCACGACGAAATCTGCTGTTTTAAGCGGAAATCAGTATACAACAAATTTCAACAACTCAAAATTCAAATCAAATGGTTACAGTTACGTTTGCCATCAAGCCATATTTGGTCAGGTATATGTATGTCCGATACAGACAAAGTTTAGAATCCCGATCGCATAGTAATCCGCCTTCAAAACTCCCTGTTCCAATCCACCTCTCCCACCTCACCCCCGTTTATCACTTCCTGTACCAATTATCTGTTCCTCACCCGCAAGGCGTCTCCTGGAAAGAAACAGGAAATATCTCTTTCGTCCTCCCCAGCCCAAGACTCGGCAAAAATCCCGAAGTTTACAATTATTTCGGCCAGGATAGCATCTTTATTATAGAAAAGGAAATTGAAGTGGAAATGAAAGCGGAACTATACTCATTTCTGTTGGAAAATAAATTCAAAAATGGGGTGATGTATATAAAGTCAATGCATGAATTCGTGGAAAAATACAATATGACAGAATCAGTGGAAGAAGAAAGTCTAATGAGAGCGTTTCAAAGATGGAGGAAAATGGTGAAGGAGAATTTGAAAAAATAAATAGTAATATCAAAAGAATTCTTACCTTTACAGCAATAAACAATTCAAAATAAAATTATGGCACTTTACAAATATAATACTTCAGGCGTCTTTTCTGAAATAAAAGAAAAGCCTTTTAAATTGGAAAGAGATATTCAACGCATGTTTGAAACTAATATGTCCGAAATCATGGGACTTGAAATGATAAAGTCTGAATTTACGATTAAAGACCGCCGTATTGATACGCTTGCCTTTGATCCTCAATCAAAGGCTTTTGTTATCATTGAATATAAGAGGGAAAGAAACTCCAGTGTCATAGATCAAGGGTTTACTTACCTAAGCCTAATGCTGCAAAATCAGGCTGATTTTATTCTGGAATATAATGAAACACAAGCAGGGAATTTGAAACGGAATGAGGTGGACTGGTCGCAGACAAAAGTCGTTTTTGTATCACAAGGGTTTACGCCTAACCAACGAGAGGCTGTCAATTTCAAAGATTTATCCATTGAGTTATGGGAAGTGAAGCGCTATGAGAATGATAGTGTATCCATTACTCCTATTCGCAAAAGTCACGCATCGGCAAGCATTAAAACAGTGATGCAGAATAGTCCGGAATTTAAAGAAGTGACAGAGAAAATTAAAGAGTATTCGGAGGAAAATTTATTAAAAGGAAAATCTGACGATGTTGTAGAATTATACGAGAGTTATAAGAATGCAATTCTTAATTTGAATACAGAAATTGAAGTTAAACCACAAAAGTGGTATATTTCATTCAAAAAGGCCAACAGCCATATTTGTGCACTCGAAATCCAGAAAAATGGAATAAAGCTTACTATAAATGTAGCTAAAGGACATTTAGAAGATAGTAAGCAATTAACAAGGGATATTTCAACTGTCGGACATTTTGGCAATGGAGATTATGAACTCAAAATCTCGGATACTAAATATTTAGAATATATCATGAGTCTTGTGAAGCAAGCGATTAAATAAATATGGCTAATTATTGTAACATAGACCAATACTTATATAATTATCTGAAAAGTTGTTGGGTAGATAAAAGTGTATATCACATTTTTTGCATATGTGAATTAAAGTTTCTGCCAAATAGATTATCAATATCAATAAAAAACTGTATTTTTACTGCGTTAAAAAAATAGATAAATAAGTATACATATATCACACCAATAAAATAATACATTCTACTATTATAAATAGATTATGAAAGACATTAATAGTAAAATATTTACAGAAGAAACAAAACTTAAGCTAGATATATTTAGACAATGTTTTAAAGAATGGTTCCCCGTTTTTGTTTATAATGAATATATTAAAAAAATTTATATCTATGATTTTTTTGCAGGAAGCGGAACTGATGCAGAAGGGAATTATGGTTCGCCATTAATACTTTTAGATGAGATAAAAGGTCCAGACAATAAGTATTGCATGGAAATTAAAAAGAAAAATAAACCTGTTTTTTGTACATTTAATGAGTATATAACAGAAAAGAATTCTCTTCTCAAACAAAATATAAACTCTTTTATAGAACAATGTAACCAACATTGTAACTTAAAAGAATGTATTTATCAAAATAACTGTAAGGTCCCTAGCATGAGCTTTGAAGAAATCATAGATAAGCCCAATTTGAGAAATATTTTATCCAATAAAAATTATGCAAAATTTATTTTATTAGATCAATATGGTTTTAAACAGGTCAATGAAGACATATTTCATTTATTAGTAGATTCACCTAAAACAGATTTTATATTCTTTATTGCATCATCATTTATTAGTCGCTTTAGAGACTTATCTGCTGTTACTGCATATTTTGATCGAGAAAGAATTAATTTCGATGAATCAAAGCCAAAAGAATGCCATAAAGTAATTGCAGATTATTTTCGTTCATTGATCCCTGATAATAAAGAATATTATCTACATCATTTTACCATTAAAAAAGGAACTAATTATTATGGATTAATTTTAGGTTCTAATCATACTTTAGGAATGGAAAAGTTTCTATCTGTATGCTGGAAAGAAGATATTTTAGCTGGAGAATCTAATTGTAATATAAAAAACGATTTTGAAAAAGGTAGTCTGTTTTTTAATGAAGCAGAAACATCTAAAAAGCAGGAAACAAAAATGGAAATTCAAACGTTAATTTTATCAGGGAATATAAAGGATAATATTTCTGGTATGAAGTTTGCAATGAGAAAAGGATGTCAACCAAAACTATTTATAGATGTAGTCGATTCTTTACTCAAAAATAAACGAATATCAATTGAAGGCAAATTTAACCGGAAAGCTACGAATATACATACAATTTCAGATAGTAATATATATACAATAAAAATAGTAAAGCAATGAAGACAACAAAAATAGAATGGACTGATAAGACATGGAATCCTATCACAGGGTGTACTAAAGTATCAGCTGGATGTGCTAATTGCTATGCGGAAACCATGTCACGCCGATTAAAAGCGATGGGCATCAATAAATATCAAAATGCATTCACATTAGCATTACATGAGGAAGCATTAGATGAACCCATACATTGGAAATCACCTCATACAATTTTTGTATGCTCCATGAGCGATTTATTTCACGAGAATGTACCTTTCACTTTTATTGATAAAGTGATGAAAACAATTAAAAGTACCCCACAACACCGATACCAATTATTAACCAAACGAGCTAAAAGAATGGCAGAATATTTCCATACTCACCCAATTCCAGATAATGCTTGGCTAGGAGTTACGGTGGATACACAATCTTCTAAAGAGAGAATTGATTATTTACGTTCTTTGACAGCAACAATTCACTTTCTCTCATGTGAACCTTTATTAGAAGATTTAGGAGATTTAAATTTAAATAATATAGACTGGGTAATAGTTGGGGGGGAAAGTGGACCTAGAGCTCGGCCAATGAAAGAAGAATGGGTACTATCTATAAAGAAACAAGTTGAAAATCAAGGGGCTGCATTTTTCTTCAAACAATGGGGGACTTGGGGTAGCGATGGTATAAAAAGAAACAAGCATGCTAATGGAAAAAGAATTGATGGCAAAATTTATCAATCAATGCCTAAACCTAACTCTATAGTTAGGTTTGACAATTATCGAATTTGATATATCAACAATCATAGTTTATTATATCTTTGATTTGTGAACTCAAAATAATAAATCAATGATTATTAACATATAAGACTTCTGTTATTATATTGATTACCTTATTTATAGATAGCATTTCATATATAGACAGAAAGATAATTATTCTTTCTGCCTATATACTTTTAACCAACTACACTGTAAATTCTGATTTCGGGTGCTGCCTGAAAGAACGGTTTCAGTTCTACAACCACATCTTGATTAAATAAATCAGATTTTAAATATCCCTCTGCTTCCGCTACAGATACAAAACCATGAAGCACCTGCACATCGTCTTCTCTTACAAGTAATTGTTTGCTGACTGCACCGGTAATTGTATCCAAGAAAGGCTGACGATACTTTGTATATACTCCCGCAGCAGCGGATCTGTCGTTTTCACTTACTTTCATTGTAATTTCCAAGAAAGCACTTGCTTTTTTTTCTGTTGCCATAATTATCTTTATTTTTTAATTAACACTGCAAAGTTAGAGCCATTCAGACTGCCGTTCAATGTGGATTAGAGAAAATATATGGTAAAATTGGGAATATATATTCATAGTTAAGAACGGCTTTCCCAAATTTACCATTGAATATCTTCTTTTTACCATTGCCATGAATGGACTACGCACTATCTTTGCACTCAATAAATTATAGAATATATGGCGCGAAACACTGTTTTTACTCAATATGATTTAGAAAAGGAGACTCCCGACGAAATACAATTCGAAATAATGGAGATGCCGGACTTCTTCCATAAAAACGGAGACGCCTCTAAACAGGCTCATATACATACATTCTACCAAATTATATGGTTTCAACAAGGTGCAGGCGTTCATTATGTCGATTTTAAAGAATATCCAATTACGGATAACACCTTATTCTTTATCTCACCCGGACAAATACACTATTTCGATGATACTAATAGTTCAAAAGGGATCATCATACACTTCAATGAAAGTTTCCTTTCAGACGAAGGGAGTAGTGAAAATGTATTTCTCAAGTACAATGTATTTAATGCCTTTGATGCTGTGCCATATTATAAAATCATGCCCAAAGATAGCCAACGGCTTGAGTATATTGCTGAAGAAATGAAATTAGAAAAGGAAAACATAAAGGCTTTTGCCCACAAAGATTACTTGAAATATTTAGTAAAAATGTTCTTGATATATGTGCAACGTACAGGTGAAAGAGGAACCGGTATTCCTTTGTGCATTAATAATTCTTCCAATCGCACTTTTGTACGGTTTCGACAAATATTAGAACATCATTACAGACAAATGCATACCGTTAAAGAATATGCCAACCATCTGAATGTATCAACCAAGACATTAACGAACTGCGTCTACGAGAGTTCTCATAGCACCCCTCTAAAGATTATCAATGAACGAATTATACTGGAAGCCAAGCGGCAACTTCTTCATTCTGATCTAAAAATTAAAGAAATAGGTTTTTACCTGGGATTTGAAGACCCTTCATATTTCGTGAAGTTCTTTAAACGACAAACAGGTTATTTGCCAGCGGAATTCAGAGAATAATATAAAATCACTGATTATGAATATTGAATATCGAGAAACAAAAGATTTCACAGAAAAAGAAATAGAGGAACTTTTTTTATCTGTCAATTGGCTGTCAGGAAAATATCCCAGTCGTCTTATAAAGGCATTAAAATCATCCTCTCTGGTGATAACGGCATGGGACGGAAGTAAGTTGGTCGGCCTTATCAGGGCTTTAGATGACGGAGAAATGGTAGCTTTCCTCCACTATTTATTAGTCCGTCCTGATTATCAGGGTAATGGAATTGCTGCCCAATTACTGACAATAACAAAAGAAAGATATAAAGACTATCTTTATATCAATATAATGCCTGATGAAAGACAGAATATCTCATTTTATCAAAGACATGGCTTTACTTTATTAGATGATGGCGCAGCAATGCAAATAAGACATCTTTAAAGTATTGACCTAACTGCGAGCAGCAATCACCTGAGATATTTTTTCAATAACCTTTTTGTATTCATTATCTG